>Ga0102592_1000092_pt1 | contig 279047 bp, 253 predicted proteins | sample AraplaCol_mMF_r2_FD_76861 | JGI IMG/M metagenome (GOLD analysis project Ga0102592, IMG submission 76861) | Arabidopsis root microbial communities from North Carolina, USA - plate scrape MF_Col_mMF_r2 (SPADES assembly) (version 2) | ecosystem: Host-associated > Plants > Roots > Endosphere...
CAAGCCCAAGCGATACGATGTAATTGCCGTGATTGCTCATCAGCGGCGGCATCATGATGTTCGGCAGGCGGATGGAGCCGGCGGGGCCGAGCAGCAGGAAGTGGTCGTCCTTGACTTCGGTCTTGAAGGGATGGTCGCTTTCGCTGCGCCAGCCGGGCAACAGGCGGTCGATGCCGACAGGGTCGACGACGGCGCCGGAGAGGATATGGGCGCCGACTTCAGCGCCCTTCTCCAGCACGACGACCGAGAGTTCCGGATCGATCTGCTTCAAACGAATGGCGGCCGAAAGGCCGGCCGGACCGGCGCCGACGATCACCACGTCGAATTCCATGCTTTCGCGTTCGGACAGGTCGGAGGCCGGAAATTCCTGATCACTCATGAAATCACAGCGCCTTTTGGAGCTGCGGCAGGATGTCGAACAGATCGCCGACGATGCCGTAATCGGCAACCTGGAAGATCGGGGCTTCCTCGTCTTTGTTAATGGCAACGATGACCTTGCTGTCCTTCATGCCGGCCAGATGCTGAATGGCGCCGGAAATGCCGGCAGCGATATAGAGCTGCGGAGCGACGACCTTACCAGTCTGACCGACCTGCCAATCATTGGGAGCGTAGCCGGCATCGACCGCCGCGCGCGATGCACCCACAGCGGCGCCCAGTTTGTCGGCGACTGGCAGGATGACGTCCTGAAACTTATCAGCGGAACCGAGCGCCCGGCCGCCGGAGATGATGATCTTGGCCGAGGTCAATTCCGGGCGTTCCGAAGAGGACAGCGCGTCGGAGACGAATCGTGACGAAGAATGACCGGCTGCCGTCGAGATCCTTTCAACGACAGCCGGAGCGCCCTGGGAGGCTGAGGGAAAGGAGGAGGCCCTGACAGTTGCAACAAGTTTGGTCTCGCTCGACTGCACGGTCTGGATGGCATTGCCAGCATAGATCGGCCGCTTGAACGTGTCGGCGGAGATGACTTCAATAATGTCCGAGATTTGCATGACGTCGAGCAATGCGGCAACGCGCGGTATAACATTCTTGGCCGAAGCGGTCGCCGGCGCAATGATGGCATCATAACGCTCGGCGAGCGAGACAATCAGCGTTGCCAGCGGTTCGGCCAGGTTGTTGGCGAGACCCGCGTCATCGGCAAGCAGCACCTTGGAGACGCCGGCAAGGTGTGCCGCCGCATCGGCTGCAGCCTCCGCGCCGAAACCCGCGACGAGCACATGAACATCGCCTCCCGCCTCCTGGGCGATCCTGATCGCGGCGCTCAGCGCCTTGGAAGTCTGGTCGCTGAGGCTGGTAGTGTTGTGTTCAGCAAGAAGAAGAACGGCCATTCCAATAATCCTTTTCTTGTTCGCTCAGAGGATCCCGGCCGTCTTCAAGGCGCCGACCAACTCCTCGACGGTCTTGACCTTGATGCCAGCCTTGCGGCTGCTCGGCTCTTCCGTCTTCAGAACCTTGAGGCGCGGCGTGGTGTCGACGCCGAAATCGCCAGGGGTCTTCTTGTCGAGCGGCTTCTTCTTGGCCTTCATGATGTTCGGCAGGGAGGCATAACGCGGCTCGTTAAGGCGTAGGTCGGTCGTGACGACCGCCGGAAGCTTGACTTCGATCGTCTGTAGGCCGCCATCGACTTCGCGGGTCACTTTGGCAGAACCATCCGCAAGTTCGATCTTCGAGGCGAAGGTCGCCTGAGGGGCGTCGAGCAGCGCCGCGAGCATCTGCCCGGTTTGGTTCGAATCGTCGTCGATCGCCTGCTTGCCGACAATAACCAGGCCCGGCTGCTCGACATCGACGACACCCTTGAGGATCTTGGCGACGGCGAGCGGCTCGACGACCTCATCAGTCTCGACAAGGATCGCCCGATCGGCTCCCATTGCAAGGGCTGTGCGCAGCGTTTCCTCTGCCTTGGCCGGGCCAATCGAGACGACGACCACCTCTTGCGCCTTGCCGCCCTCTTTAAGCCGCAGGGCCTCTTCTACCGAAATCTCATCGAACGGGTTCATCGACATCTTCACATTGGCAAGATCGACGCCCGACCCATCCGGCTTGACCCGGATCTTCACATTGTAATCGACCACGCGTTTTACAGGGACCAGGATCTTCATGAGTGCTCCAATCAGATATGAATAGCGTGACCAAGGGCGCTGAGGGCGGATTCCTGGAATGCCTCACCAAGGCTCGGATGGGCATGGATTGTGTCGGCGATATCCTCCAGACGCGCACCCATTTCGATCGCAATGCCGAACGCGGTTGCAAGTTCGGCGATGCCCTGACCAACAGCTTGAATGCCGAGAACGACATGGTCGTCTGCGCGTGCGATGACACGAACGAAACCATCGTCGCGCTCAATCGTCATCGCCCGGCCATTTCCCCTGAACGGGAACATGCCGACATTAACCGCCACGCCCGTTGCTTTTGCCTGCTCTAGAGAATGGCCGACGGTCACCACCTCCGGATCGGTAAAGCAGATTGCAGGAATTGCGTATTTGTCCCAAACGCGTTTGTTACCGCTCACAATCTCAGCGACCATCTCGCCTTGTGCCATGGCGCGATGGGCGAGCATCGGGTCACCGGTTACATCGCCGATGGCAAAGACGCCCCGCATTGATGTGCAGCACTGCTCGTCGATCTTTACAAATGGGCCGACCATTGCCAGACCCAGTGTCTCCAGCCCGAACCCACCAGTTGTCGGTCGTCGCCCCACGGTGACGAGGACCACGCTTGCGGGTAATGTTCGCTGTTCGCCTGTCTTTGTCGTAATTTTTAGCGCGTCGCCGGCTTCAGTGATCCCGTTCGCCTGGACCCCCGTCAGCACCTCAACGCCGAGCGTCTTCAAGCGCGCAAGGACAGGCTTCGTCAGTTTCGCGTCATATTGAGGCAGGATTCGATCGGCGGCCTCTACGATAGTGACAGACACACCCATTTTTCGGAATGCCGTACCAATCTCAAGGCCAATATACCCGCCGCCGACGACAATCATTGTCTCGGGCAGAGTGGAAAGTGACAGCACTTCGGTCGACGACAAGACTTTGCCGCCGAACGGCAGCATAGGCAACTCCACTGGGGTCGAGCCCGTCGCGATTACAATCGTCTCCGCAGAGATAATCTGCCTACCGCTGTTGGTTTCTACCTCGACGGTTTTTCCATCCAGAAATCTTGCATTGCCCGTGACGGTCTTGACGCCAGCCTTCTTGAGGAGGGCGCCCACCCCTGTCGTCAATCGCTTGACGATCGTGTCCTTCCAGCCAACGGTTGCACCAAGATCAATCTTAGCGTTGGAAGCAGTGATGCCGAGATGCGATACGGAATTGGCAGCCTGCGAAATTTTTTGAAATTCGTCTGCTGCGTGGATAAGCGCCTTGGAGGGTATGCAGCCGACATTCAGGCAGGTGCCGCCAAAACTGTCACGTTCAACGATCACAGTATCGACCCCGAGCTGGCCGGCCCGGATTGCGCAGACATAGCCTCCAGGGCCACCGCCGATGACGAGCAGCTTGCAACGAAGGTCATTCATGTTACATCTCCACGAAGAGAAGCGCTGGCGCTTCCAATAGTGTTTTCAGGCGCTTGACAAATACCGCCGCATCCCAGCCGTCTATGACCCGGTGGTCAAAACTGGAAGACAGGTTCATCACCCTGCGCGGGACAAATTGGTTGCCATCCCATTTCGGACGGATATCCATGCGGTTTACACCGACAATCGCGACTTCCGGGTAGTTGATGATCGGTGTCGTTGCGATTGCTCCCAAAGGACCAAGCGAGGAGATGGATATGGTCGATCCCGTCAGCTCGTCGCGGGTCGCCGAACCGTTGCGGGCGGCATCAGCGACACGAAGGAGTTCAGCAGCCGTGTCCCACAAGGTGCGGCTCTCGCAATGACGAACAACGGGAACCATCAGACCGGATTTCGTTTGCGTCGCAATCCCGATATGCACGGCGGAGAACTCGCGTACCACCTCCTGGTCGTCGTCAAAAAGGGCATTCATTCCCGGCTGCTCGGCAACTGCGCGGCTGATTGCTGCCATGAGGAAGGGAAGCACCGTAAGTTTCGGTCGCCCTTCCCGGCGTTCCGCGTTCAGTTGCTCACGCAGCGCCTCAAGTGCAGTGACGTCGACCTCCTCAACAATGGTAATGTGAGGAATCCGCCGCTTGGCATTCGACATCCGCTCAGCGATCTTGCGCCGTAAGCCGATCACTTTCGTTTCGCGGACCTCATCGCGCAGAGGCGGTCGTGAAGGGGCGGGATCTACCGCTCCTGCTACATAAGCAGCAAGGTCATCATGTGTTATACGGCCCGCCGGGCCAGACCCGTGAACATATGTCAGATCAACACCGTAACGATGCGCCGCCTGACGAACAGATGGCGCGGCAAGTGGCTTTTGCCCGGTTGGACGGGCAGGTCCGCTGGGCACCGATCCTCTGCCCGCCGCAACACTTGTCGTGACAGGGATCGAAGCCTCGGTCCTTTTCTTTTCCGGCGCTATGGGCTGCGCCTGCGTAAGTCCTTTGTCGGTTGACGCAGCCTGCTCCGCAAGCACCGGTTTTTCCAATGCTGCCACTGCCTCGCCCTCAAGCCCGGCACCTGCGACCTCGATCTTTACAAAATCACTTCCGATCGCCAGTTGCTGGCCGATCTCCCCACCGAGCCAGACGATCTTGCCTGCATGCGGTGAGGGAATTTCCACCGTCGCCTTGTCGGTCATCACTGCCGCAAGTAGTTGGTCTTCCTTGACAAGCTCCCCGACATTGACGCTCCATTCGACGAGTTCCGCCTCCGCGATACCTTCGCCTACATCAGGCAATTTGATCGTAACGATCCCCATCTTCACGCCTCCATCACGCGTTTGATTGCGTCTGCAACTCGGCCAGGTCCGGGAAAATAGTCCCACTCTCCGGCATGCGGATATGGCGTGTCCCAGCCCGTAACTCGTTCCACTGGCGCTTCGAGATGATAAAAGCATTCCTTTTGGATGATCGCCGCAAGCTCGGCACCGAAACCCGACGTCAGCGTCGCTTCGTGCACGACGATGCAACGACCTGTCTTTTGTACCGAATCGAGGATCTTTGGTTTGTCGAGCGGCATCAAGGTTCTGAGATCGATGACCTCAGCGTCGATGCCAAGTTCTGCGACTGCCGCCAGCGAGACATGCACCATCGTACCGTAAGTGACAATGGTCAGCGCAGAACCTGAACGTCGTACTGCCGCCTCGCCGAGTGGGATGGTATAGTAACCGTCGTCCACATCGCCTGCGTCGTGCTTTTTCCACGGCACGACCGGGCGGTCGTGGTGACCGTCGAACGGCCCGTTATAAAGCCGTTTAGGTTCAAGAAAGATCACTGGATCGGGATCTTGGATTGCGGCAAGCAATAGGCCTTTTGCATCGGCAGGGGTTGATGGAATGACCGTCTTGAGGCCTGCCACGTGCGTAAACAGCGCTTCTGGGCTCTGGCTGTGGGTCTGCGCGCCGTAGATGCCGCCACCGGTGGGCATACGGATAACCAGCGGGCATGTGAACTCGCCAGCCGAGCGGTAGCGCAGCCTTGCCGCCTCCGACACGATCTGGTCATAGGCCGGATACATGTAATCGGCAAACTGGATCTCAACGCATGGGCGTAGGCCGTAGGCCGCCATACCAACGGCTGCCCCTACAATGCCAAGTTCACTAATGGGCGCATCGAAACAGCGGGTCTTCCCGTATTTTTTCTGCAGCCCTGACGTGCAACGGAATACTCCACCGAAATAGCCGACATCCTGTCCCATGATGACGACGCGTTCATCGGCGGCCATTGCAAGATCATGGGCGTTTTGGATCGCCTCGATCATTGTCATCTTTGTCATCGGTTAATACCCCGCCTGCTGGCGCTGTTCCATGAGATGCGGCGGCATCTCGGCGTAGACATCCTGGAACATGTCCTTCGGCGATGGGCGACGGCCGCTATGCAATGTCCCGATTGCTTCGGCTTCTTTTTGCGAGCGGATCACCGCCTCGGTGATTTCCGCTTCTGTCTGAACATGTCGCTCTTCCGACCATTCACCGATCGCAATCAGATGAGCCTTCAAACGCAAGACGGGATCGCCGAGCGGCCATGCCTCGCTTTCCTGTTTGGGACGATAACCAGAGGGATCATCGGAGGTCGAATGCCCGGCGGCGCGGTAGGTCACGTACTCGATGACAGTTGAGCCAAGATTGCGCCTTGCCCGCTCCGCCGCCCACAGACCAGCCGCATAGACCGCTAGATAATCATTGCCATCGACGCGCAGTGCAGGAATTCCGAACCCATGACCCCGCGCCGCAAAGGTTCCCGCTCCTCCACGCGCAATGCCCTGGAAGGTCGAGATCGCCCACTGGTTGTTGACGATGTTGAGGACGACAGGAGCCTTGTATGTCGAGGCAAAGACCAATGCGGCGTGGAAGTCGCTTTCGGCCGTCGATCCGTCACCTATCCAGGCTGCAGCGATCTTGGTATCGTTCATGATCGCCGAGGCCATGGCCCAGCCTACCGCCTGAATATATTGGGTTGCCAAATTGCCGGAGATTGAAAAGAAGCCGTGTTCTCTTGAAGAATAGAAAACGGGAAGCTGGCGGCCGCGGGCGCTGTCGCCGTCGTTCGAATAAACCTGGCACATCATGTTGACAATCGGGTAGTCGGTCGCAATCAAGAGACCAGCTTGGCGATAGGTCGGAAAGTTCATGTCGCCGTTATTCATAACCCGCTGGAAGGCACAACTGACAGCCTCCTCACCGAGATGTTGCATGTAAAAGGACGTCTTGCCCTGGCGCTGAGCCATCAGCATACGCGCATCGTATGCGCGCAGGGTCATCATATGGCGAAGGCCATCGCGGAGTTCTTGAGGTGAAAGTCCCCCTGCCCAGGGACCGACTGCTTTGCCATCTGGATCGAGCACGCGGATAATTCCGAATGCGAGGTCGCGCATGTTTTCGGGAGATTCGTCTACCGCAGGTCGGCGGACTTCTCCCGCCTGCGGTATCGACACTTTAGAAAAGTCTGGCTGGTCCCCTGGGCGATACTCGGGCTCGGGCACGTGTAGAGATAGTTTACGATCGTCAGTCATGCCCGCACCTCAGCGTCCCTTAAACTTTGCTGGCCGCTTCTCAATGAAAGCCGCCATGCCTTCCTTTTGATCTTCGGAGGCAAACAGAGCGTGGAAAATCCGCCGCTCGAAGAGGACGCCTTCCCGCAGCGATCCTTCCTGCGCGCGCTCCACAGCCTCTCGTGCGGCCATTGTCGCGGCTTTGCCATAGGAGGCGATTGTCATGGCCGCCTGGAGCGTTTGTTCAACGAGCCTCTCATTCGCAAATACGCGCGCGACAAGACCACTGCGCTCGGCTTCGACAGCATCCATCATTCGGCCAGTCAGGATCATGTCCATGGCCTTGCTCTTCCCGATTAAACGCGTCAGCCGTTGCGATCCGCCCATGCCGGGGATGACGCCGAGCTTGATTTCTGGTTGTCCAAATTTCGCGGATTCGGAGCAGAAAATGATGTCGCACATCATCGCCAGCTCGCAGCCACCGCCAAGTGCATAACCTGAAACAGCGGCGATCTTAGGAGTTCTAAGCTTGGTGAGACCTTCCCAATCAGCGAAGAAATCGTCATAGAACATATCCATGTAGGATTTGCTCTGCATCTCCTTGATATCCGCCCCTGCTGCAAATGCCTTTTCCGTTCCGGTCAGGACAATGCATCCGACTGTCGGGTCGCTGTCGAGTTCGGACAGGGCTCCAACTAAGTCGCGCATCACGGCCGAATTAAGCGCATTGAGAACGTCAGGCCGATTCATCTGCACGAGTGCGACGCCTTCGTTGCGGTTGATGATCAGATCTGCACTCATTTCAGGACTCCACGATCAACGGATGAAAACCACGGCAACAGGGCCGAAAAGTCTTTGCCTAGCCCGCCGCTTTCTACGAAGCGGTCATAGAGTTCGGTGGCGCGCTGCCCGAGTGGCGTCGGCGCGTTCGAACCTTCGGCGGCGGCTTGGCTGAGGCGAAGATCCTTCAGCATCAGTTCAGCGGAAAAACCAGGTCTGTAGCCGTTGTCGGCCGGGCTTTTCGGACCGATGCCGGGGGCTGGGCAATAGTTATTGACTGCCCAGCATGATCCCGATGACGTCGACATAACATCAAACAGGCTTTGCCGTTCGAGACCCAGTTTGTCAGCGAGAGCAAAGGCTTCACACACGGCGATCATGGAGATGCCAAGCACCATGTTGTTGCAAATTTTTGCCGATTGGCCAGAGCCTGCAGAACCGCAATGGACGGTTTTTTGGCCCATGACATCTAAGAGTGGCTTGGCACGAGCGAAAGCTTCGGGCGCGCCGCCCGCCATAAAGGTCAAGGTGCCGGCTGCGGCCCCGGCAATTCCACCAGAAACGGGTGCGTCGATAGTAGCGATACCCCGTTTTTGCGCCCGAGCATGCGCCGAAAGAGCGCTTGCAACATCCACCGTCGAACAATCGATGAAAAGCCCACCGACACGCCCGACCGGCACAATCTCGTCATAGACCGCGGTCAAAATCTGGCCGTTCGGAAGCATCGTAATGACGGCGTCTCTGTCTTTTGCCGCCTCGACAGCGGTTGCTACCGCATTCACGCCCTCGACAGCCACACCAGCGACGTCAAAACCGAATACATCATGGCCAGCTTTAGCCAGATTTGCGGCCATGGGTCCGCCCATATTGCCTAACCCAAGAAATCCGATCTGCACCTTTTAGAACTCCCCTGTCCTGAAGTCTGGATCACCGCCATCGGGCTCACTCAGCATGAAAGCGACTAATTCGTCGGGGACAGCTTCGATGTCAGGGTGCTGCCACCGAGGATTCCTGTCTTTATCGATCACCGCTGCACGAATCCCTTCGAGGAAATCGCTGTGTTGCATTGCGCGCGATACATATCGATATTCGTTCGCTAACGCCGCATCGATCGAACCGCTGCTGCGTGCGAGCCTTATGGCCCGGAAGGTTGCCGCTGCGGCGAGCGGAGACGCCTTTTCCATTGCCACTCTGGCTGCGCCGATCCATTCGGCGTCATTTGCCTTGAGTAACGCGCCTAGCTCTCTCAGGCTTGGGGCTCCAAATATCGCATTGATCTCTGGAAGTCGCTCCAGCCAGCGCGACGGCTGGACGCTCGACCTGTAAGAACGAAGGACGCTGATGTCGCCGCTTTCCACCAACTGTTCTTTGAGTTTCCCAAGCGCCGCCCGCGGCACCAGCAGATCTGCGAAACCGGCGAAAATAGCATCCTCGGCGGACATCCTCGTGCCGGTAAGAGCGAGGAACTCGCCTAAATGGCCGGGCGCCCTTGCCAAAAGCAAAGTGCCACCAGCGTCTGTAATCAACCCGATCGAACATTCGGGCATGGCGACTACGGAATGCTCGGTGACGATGCGATGGCTGCCATGGGAGGAAATTCCAACACCGCCACCCATCACGAAGCCGTCCATTATAGCCACGTAAGGCTTTGGATAGCAGGAGATCAGTCGATCGAGTTGATACTCGATCTTCCAGAAGTTTCTAGGCCCTTCTTCATCGCCGTTTCGGCCATCTTTGTAGAGGGTCGCCAAATCGCCGCCAGCGCAGAAGGCTTTCTCTCCATTGGAGTCGACCAACACGAGCTTGACGTTGTCGTCGGCTGCCCAATGCTGTAGCGCTTCGAGCATCGCCGATGCGACAGCTTCGTTGAGTGCATTCAGTGCGTTTGGTCTGTTGAGCGTGATGCGTCCAACTCGCCCGTCGAGGCCGATGAGAGCGTCTCTGGTTGCTTCCATTTTATCCTCAATCTGCGAAAAGATGGCGAGCGATGATGACACGCATGATTTCGTTCGTGCCTTCTAGGATCTGATGCACGCGAAGATCCCGCACGATCTTTTCAATGCCGTAGTCGGCGAGATACCCGTAGCCACCGTGCAGTTGTAGCGCTGCGTTTGAAACCTCGAAGGCTACGTCAGTGACCAAACGCTTGGCCATTGCACAATATTTGCCTGCGTCGGGCGTCTTGTTGTCCAGCTTCCACGCCGCTTGATAGAGGAAGATGCGTGCAGCCTGGAGTTCAGTTTCCATGTCCGCGATCTTGAACTGGAGCCCTTGGAGCTCGCTCAAAGAGACACCAAAAGCACGCCTCTCCTTCATATACGTAATGGTTTTGCTGAGGGCAGCTTGGGCGCCACCGAGCGCGCAGGCTGCAATATTCAATCGCCCGCCATCGAGGCCGCTCATTGCATATTTGAAGCCCTGCCCTTCCTCGCCAAGAAGATTTTCCAGACCGATACGGCAATCATCAAATTGGACCTGCGCAGTCGGTTGCGCCTTCCAGCCCATCTTTTTTTCGAAAGCGCCAAAACTTAGGCCATCGGCGTTACTCGGAACAACGAGCGTCGAAATACCCTTCGCTCCGTCTGCGCCTGTTCGGCACATGACAAGGTAGAAATCGGAATAGTTGCCGCCGGAGATGAAAGCCTTCGACCCGTTTAGAACATAACTCGACGGCTCCCTCCCCGCCCGGGTCCGCAACGCCGCGGCATCCGAACCAGATCCCGGCTCGGTAAGGCAATAGGAAGCAACCTTCTGCAAGGAGCAAAAGTCGGGAAGCAAACGCCGCTTCAATTCATCCGAACCGAAGCGGTCAATCATCGACGCGGACATGTTGTGGATAGAGATAAAAGCGGCGACCGACGGACATGCATGGGAGAGCGCTTCAAAAATTATCGCAGCCTCAAACCTGGATAGGCCAGAGCCCCCATACTCCTCCGATACACAAATCCCACCCAATCCGAGTTCGCCGGCAGCCGCCAACATGCCGCGCGGTATGGTTCCCTCTTCCTCCCACGCCGCGGCAAAGGGCTCGATCCGTTCAGAGGCGAAGGAAAGCGCCATGTCGTAGATGGAATGCTGTTCTGCGGTCAGCGCAAAATCCATGTCAAAACCTTCAATGGTAGGCCGCAGGGGTCACAACGCCTGCTTCGCCAGATTGAGAGCCGTCGTCGCAAGATGCCCGTTCGCCGGGAATAAAAGGTTGAAGACCAGACAGCTGCATCAGCCGATTTTCAAAGACGGCAACAGACAGGGTGCCATGTTGCTCATAATCAAGGATCACGCTGAATGCGTCGCCGTGAGCTTGGACAATGATCCTGTCGAGCTTGAATCCCATCTTCCGCAGGATATCGATTGCCCGCTGGACATGGTCGAATGGCATGTGAGTTCTGAAGCAAAAGCGGCGCACTGTAAGCCTCCCATTTGCCAAAATATTATTTCATTGTTGGACGAAATATTTCTCGATTTTCTGAGGAAAGGCGGGTCGTTCATTAATAATCTTTCGATGTTCAAATTGAGTACGAAAGATTTTCATGCCTTCGCATTTCCCGGTCATGGGTGCCGACAATCCTGGGCGCCGCCCGCCGTGATTAGCCTCACCGCAAAAGTTCGCGGAGCAAATGGACTTTGTAAGCTTCGTCATCGCAAAGGTCGTTGGCAATCTTCGGGTGAGGCACTGTGTGCCATGGCCCACCCGATGGCGGGGACGCTTTGGATCAGGATGCGTTGGCTAGGTGAGGTGCTCGCAGGGTCGAGATGACCGTAGCAGGTTGTATGACGGTCGATAGAAAACGCATTCGTCGAGCCTTCGAGTGATTATGGCTGCGATCTACGATCGAATATTGAGCGTTCAGGCTTGCATGAGCGGCGGATAGACTTCCGACATGATAGAACTCATGCTTTGCTTGGCAAACTCGCTTGGCATCGGGCCTGCGCGAAAGCGCAGAAGAAGTCCGCCGACGCCTGTTTGCGCATATTCCTTGATCTGCTCCAGCACAGTCAGCGGGCTGCCGCATAAGGTACCGGCAGGCATTGTGCCCACAGGAAGTATCGGGAAGCGCGCTCGGAAAGCCGGGCTAATCGCTGCCCGATATTCCCGCATTAGTTCAATATATTGCAAGCCGAAATCTCTTGCCTGCCCCTCAGTCTCCGCGACGATTGCATCCAGAAATACCCACGAAGCAGATAAGGCATTTTCTGCATGCTCGGTAGAGCCCGCTGCTTGGCATTCTTGTCGATAGAGTGCACAAAGCGATGAAATTTTCGCTGGATCAGTGTTTGGTAACATGACAGGCCAACCTCACTGCTACGATGGGGTGGGACATGGAGATACCCAGAGTGGGAAAACTTGTTTGATAAATTGGCGGCCAGCCTCGCAGTCCGTCTGATTAACTTCCGCTGAAGCAAGTTGGGCAAAGCAACATTGATTGCCCCGAGCGCGTTTTCTGGTTCAGCCTCTAGGAGGTCATCCCGTTACCTGCGGAAGAGATCCAGAAGCTCCTCCTATTTGGCCTACCCGCTGTACTTGGCAATCTAGCCATCAACCGAGACGACGAACTTTCCAACCGCGTTCGGCGATACGGTCTATTTTCGTGCCGATTGATCATGACCAGCCGACTTCAGCCCCTTTCAGATCAGGCCTCCTATGCATCGTCAGTGGCAGATCAGCCATCTATCGCCAGCTTACCAAACAATATTTTAATCATAGACGAAAATCTTCTCGATTTTTTGGCGAAAAGCAGCGATGCTTCTAACAATCTTTCGAGCGCATCGGAGAAATCGAAATATGCTTTTGAGATTAGCTTGATGAAAAAGCCAGTGGATCGAATAGATCGTAAGATCATGAGTGCCTTGCTGGAGGACGGGCGGCTCACCAGCAATCAGTTGGCTGAGAAGGTAGGTCTCTCTGCCGCTCCATGCTGGCAGCGGGTGAAAAGGCTGGAAAAGGATGGCTTCATCTCGGGGTACACTGCGATACTGGATCAGTCGCGTCTCGGCTCAAGCGAAACCGTGATCCTGGAGGTGACGCTCGATCGTCATGACGATGAGGCCGTTGAAAACTTCGGTCGCGCCATGGCGGCAATGCCAGAAGTCCTGGAGGTTTACCTCACAACTGGCGAGTATGACTATTTTATCAAGGTTGCTGTCAATGGCACAAGCGGCTATGAGGAATTTCTGCGCAAACGGCTCTACAAGATACAGGGTGTCCGACACTCTCGTTCAAGCTTCACGTTGCGTTGCCTTAAGAAGTCGCATTCGGTTTCGCCTTTATTGATGGAGGACGCTGGTGTGAGAAACCACTAGATTGATTAGGTTCCCGCTGTCGGTCAGGCTGACAAAGCTCGACTTGGACTACATCTACTTTCGGCTGAAGGGCGGGATGGAGCGTCGGGAAGAAACGAAGGCGCGGTCGTTCTGCGCTCACCCTTGGCATCCCCGAGAAAAGAGCTCTTAAGGCGCTCGCCTAGCGGATAACAAAAGGCGAGCGTATTTGTTGGAGCAGTCACCAAAGCGTTGCAGGCTGAGCAGGTGGGCGTTTCAGCACCTTTTTGGTCTGTCAAGATATGTCGATCGCTGGAGCCTATCACGCAACCCGCGACGCATCCCAGAGGGACGATGAGACCGCCCCTGTTCTGTCTCCCAGATTGAACTGAGCCAGGAGTGTCATTAGAGCGCTCGCTTCTTGAGCGAGACTGTGACTTGCGGCGGTTTGCTCTTCGACCATGGCGGCGTTGCTCTGTGTGCCTTGATCCATGGCATTCACCGCAGTGTTGATTTCTTGAAGCCCCGTCGATTGCTCGCGCGTTGCTGTGACGATTGCATTTATGTGCACACTGATCTGTTGCACTTCGGCAACGATAGTCGCAAGGGCCGTACCGGCATTGCCGACAAGATGTACACCTGTTTCGACCTCGTCTCCTGAGGTGGTGATAATCGCCTTGATTTCCTTGGCAGCTTCCGATGAGCGTTGCGCCAATTCCCGGACTTCCTGAGCAACGACAGCGAAACCTTTTCCCGCCTCGCCTGCGCGGGCCGCCTCTACACCCGCGTTCAGTGCCAGAAGGTTTGTTTGGAAGGCGATATCCTCGATAACGCCAATGATGCTGGAGATGTCACCCGAAGATTTCGCAATCTTGCGCATTGCGTCGATAGCGTCATTCACCACTTCTCCTGATTTTTCCGCGCCAGTACGCGTGCGTGCCACAAGCGCGCCAACTTCCTCCGCCCGGCGGGCGGAATCGCGGACCGTCGTCGTTATCTCCTCGAGGGCGGCTGCGGTCTGCTCTACCGACGCCGCCTGCTGCTCGGTACGCCGTGCGAGATTGTCGGCAGCAGAGCCAACTTCGGAAGCACCGATTTCGATTCCTCTGGCGCTGGTGCCGACAGAGGCCAATGTTTCTTGGACTTTGGCGAGAGAATTATTGAAATTCGTCCTTAGGCGATCGAGGTTACCGGCAAATGGGCTATCGATCCGATAGACGAGGTCGCCGGTTGCAAGCCGATCAAGTCCAGTCTCCAGCGCATCAACGACATGCTGGATTTCGGCGCCTTCTCGCGCTACGCGTGCATCGCGCTCGCGCCGTTCCTTTTCGAGAAGTGAGCGGCCAGCCTCGCTCTCTTCCTCGAGACGGACACGGTCGGCGACACTGTTGCGGAAGATGGCGACCGCGGCAGCCATTGAGCCAATTTGATCGGTTCGGTTTTCACCGGGGATGGCGACGGCGAGGTTCCCATCGGCAATGGTTGTCATTGCCGCGGTCATATGAGTGATCGGACGTACGACCAAACGGCTCAAGATAATAACCAGACAAACGATCATCGAGGCAACTGAGAGAAACGTTGCGATCGATGCTGCGGTCCTAAACTGTCGGATGGGAGCATACGCAATATCGGCGTCTACGGCGATACCGAGATACCAATCCACAGAAGGCAACCCCTTCACCGGAACGAAGCTGACCAGCATCGGTTTGCCATCATGCTCAGTTTCCACCATCGAGGCTTTGATGTTCGGCGTCGAAATCGGAAAGAGATCGTTGAGCGTCTTTGTCAAAAACCTAGCATCAGAATGAATAAGGATCTGCCCGTTCCTATTGACCAGAAAAGCAAATCCTTGCGTACCCACGTCTACGGCGCTGATCATCTTTTCCAAAGCATCGGGTGAGATATTGGCAGCAGTCACTCCAACCAATCTGCCGTCCCGTTTCATCGGAAAGGCAGCGCTGATGTTCAGCTTGCCAGAACCAGCGTCAATGAAAGGCTCAGTTAGGATTTCTCCGTTCGCTGCTACCGCAGCCTGATACCAGGGGCGCTGGCGTGGATCGAAGCCGGGCGGTATGGCCCTTATGGGCCATAAGGTAAAACCGCCATTCTCCGTCCCAACAAACGTGTTGGTGAATTCTTGCACGAGGACGTCGTTCGTCAGGACATTCTGGACAGCCTTTTGATCTGGCGCGTTTACAGATGCGTTCGCCGTCATCTCGACGAGGCTAAGGCGGGCGTTGAGCCAGTTAGCGATACTGTGGGCAGCTTGTTGCCCCGTCGAAGAGATCTGGGCCTCAATCTGTTTGGTGAGCAACTGGTGTTGAAGGCTATCTATGTAGACAGAAAAAGCCCCTAAGGCGGCAGCCACCACGAAGGAGGCCGCAAGAATAATGCGTGTCATGAGACTCGACTTGTTGCGCAACAGAGGACTCCTTGCGAGGAATTGCTTCTCGCGTGCGCCTGGCGCTTCGCGATGATATAAATGGAATGTCACAATAGACCGGCGCCGTCATTTCACCGGTGCCGTGAACGATCATGTCCAAACGCAAACAATCGCCAGACTGAATATTGCGGCGTGCTTGCCACCAGGTCCACGAGCATGTTTGCTACCCGCCTGGGATCGGCCTCTCGTGCGTACATCAATTCAAGATCGATATCTTTCGTTTGCAGCAGGAAATATTGTTCGAAGAGCAGGATGGCTTAGTGGTCGCATCATGTCCTAGTCGAGGTATTTGCGACGACACCTGAACTGGAACTTGGTGATTGGCGGTGGAGATAGCCTTTGCAAATGGCGAAGACGTTTAACCCTTGCGCTACCCTTATTTTACGTGTGCACTTCAAGAAAGGTGATTTGATGCCAGAACAAGACGGCGACAGGTTGGGCACCGAAGACGGTGCAAGAAAACTTGCAATCGACATGGCGTTCCGCGTTTTAATCGACAATGCAAGTGCTAGCGATCCGACCCTCAGCGATCGACTTGCCGACACGGTCGACAAATACATTGCGCAACTTGACCCACATTCTGAACTCGAGGCTCTTTTCGCAGCGCAAGCGAAAGCCAATATTGCTGCTCTCGTCAGGCCAGTTTCGAACTGAATCAAGGGTCAGCAGACAGCAAGGAGCAGAGGGGTTCGCGCCTATCGCGTGCGATCGACGATAAGGTCATGAACCTGGACAAACCACTCCCCAAGCTTCGAAAGATCCCCGTCCACAGCGAGTTTGCCGGTCGTATGATAGGCCTTCACCATGACGAGATATTCAGGATCTGTGCTTGGGATCAGATTGAGACGTCGAGCGGCCTCGGCTGACACGTGCATGACAATATCTGCGGTCTCGTCAATCATAACCCCAACTCTGAACGAGGGCTTACCGTTGACGATGTCAAATCGAAATCCTTGGTAGAGACCGTTGGATAGTTCGACACCGTCAGTATAGCGCTCTAATACGGAGACATTCTGATGAGGATCGAGACCGGATCTCGACGCCGCTTCAGACATTAAGAGTCCCACCATTTCGAACCATTTCGCCGTGCCCTGGTGCAACTTCATCACTTTTGGATTCATTTCGCCTCCAATTTATGGCGGCCGGAGCTCCCGGCCGCGTCTCATTGTTATGCGACGGTGAGAACCATCTTTCCTTGGAGGTGCCCCTGAGCAGCCTTTTGATGGGCAGCATACGCTTCAGAGAGAGGATAGGTGCTATCGAGAATGACGCGGATCGTTCCATCATCAAGCAAGCGTCCCACTTCTGCGAGCTGAGCTCCGTTTGACCGGACTTGAGCGCTCGATACTACGATACTCCGTTTTTTAGCGTCGTCTGCGCCAGAAAAGCCCAAGGGATAGATGAGAAACAATGCGCCACCCGGCCTGATCGTCGGCAAAAAGCGGCCGGCGGTTGGGCCTCCCAGTGCGTCAATCACGAGATCGACGTCGTGCACGACCGTCTCCGGCGGAGTTTTCGTGTAATCAATAAACTCATCGGCTCCGAGATCCCGCAATAGCGACTCGTGCCTGCCTGATGCTACCGCGATAACATGGGCACCTTTATGCTTAGCAACCTGCAGCGCCAGATGCCCGACACCGCCTGCAGCGCCGTTGATGAGCACGGTTCTGCCTGCCAGTGCGACCGGTTCGTGCTTGTTTGGCTGAAATGGATTCGGTTCGTCGTGTCCGACTTCGACTAAAAACTGCCATGCGGTGAGTAGAGACATTGGCGCTGCAGCGGCATGAGTGTGATCGATGCTCGCAGGTTTAAGGGCCAGATCCGAAGCTGGAACGCTCACATATTGCGCGTAAGCCCTGCTGTCTTCGACGCTGAAGAACCGAACCATGGAATAGACCTCATCTCCGACAGCGAAGCCTTCAACATCATCCCCAGTTTGCTCGACGACGCCTGAAATATCCGTTCCGAGGATAAGGGGGAACGACACTTGCGGCCGCCATTCCGGAGGAAGCGTCTTATAGCCTTCCCGAAGATACCAGTCGGGCGGATTTATGCCCACCGCGTAAACGCGGACCAGCACTTCTGCGGACTTGAGCTCAGGTTTGGGAGCATCCTCGTAGCGCAGCTCTTCGGGCCCGCCGAATTGATGTATGCGAACTGCCTTCATCATCTCGCTTGACATTGTTTTTCCTTCCTTGCAAAAGATCGATCCAACTGGAGCGGTGCCCCATTTAAACGGAGCACAGCCCCGTTTGTCAAGAGGCGACCATGAGATCCGACGCCAAGAAGAACTATGACCATATCCTCAGAGTTGCGCATGACCTTCTTTCTGGTGACTGCCATGAAGCATCTCTGCGCGATATCGCGCGCAAAGCGGGCGTAGGTGACGGAACTTTTCACCGCCACTTTCCAACCCGCGAAGCACTGTTGGAGGCACTGCTTCGCACCGGATTTGACGGGTTAGCGGAACGAGCGCGAGAGCTTGAAGGTTCCGACGACGTCGGCTTGGCGCTTGTGGCTTGGATGCGCGAAGCCGTGGCAATGACGCATAGCTATCGGGGAGTTATAGCTCCGATGGTTGCTGCAATAGAGGATGAACACTCGCCCCTTCATGTTTCCTGCACCGGGTTGCGTGCCGCCGGCGCACGGCTTCTTCACCGGGCCCAGGCTGAAGGGAAAGCGCGACGAGACATGAACGGCGATGATCTGTTTGCTCTCATCAGCGCTCTTGCGTGGCTGGCTGACCAACCTCCGTTGGTGCCGCGCGCTGAACATTTGTTCGAGATCGTCAAGAGTGCGATCCAAGATTCAAGCCCGTAATTGCCGCTTTCCTCCTTCATCGTTAGCGTACGCGAAGGAATTCTCGCTATCGGCATGCCGCAGCAAATCGCCTGGTGGGATCTAAATCGCCACCAGGCCCACCGCTGCCACAATATCGAGAGGCAGCTATTTCATTGTCGGGATAACGAACTCGGCGCCATCCTTAACGCCTGATGGCCATCGTGAGGTGACCGTCTTGGTCTTGGTGTAAAACCTGAACGCATCGGGACCATGCTGATTTAGGTCACCGAAACCAGACGCTTTCCAGCCACCGAACGTGTAATATGCAATCGGAACGGGAATGGGAACATTAACACCAACCATGCCAACCTCAACCCGAGAAGCAAAGTCCCTTGCTGCGTCACCATCACGGGTAAAAATGGCAACACCGTTGCCAAATTCATGTTCGTTTGGCAGGCGAAGTGCATCCTCGTAGGTTTCTGCCCGCACCACGCTGAGGACAGGCCCGAAGATTTCTTCTTTGTAGATCTTCATTTCAGGCTTCACCTCGTCAAAAAGGCATCCACCCATGTAAAAGCCGTTTTCGTAGCCCTGCATTTTGAAGCCGCGGCCATCGACCACAAGCTTTGCGCCTTCGCTGACACCTGCATCAACATAGCTCGCAATGCGATCAAGCGCTTGCCTGGTTACAACGGGACCGAAATCTGCTTTGGGATCCGTCGATGGCCCAACTTTCAGCGCTTCGACTCGCGGGATCAGACGTTCCAACACACGGTCGGCGGTGTCCTTGCCTATTGGAACTGCGACCGATATCGCCATGCAACGCTCGCCCGCGGAACCGTAACCAGCGCCGATAAGCGCGTCCACTGTCTGATCCATATCCGCATCGGGCATGATGATCATGTGGTTCTTTGCGCCGCCGAAGCACTGAGCGCGTTTTCCATTCGCCGTCGCGCGGCTGTAGATATATTGGGCGATAGGTGTGGAGCCAACGAAACCGACTGCCTTGATATCGGGGCTGTCAAGGATTGTGTCTACCGCCTCCTTATCGCCATTCACAACGTTAAAAATGCCAGGAGGCAAACCGGCTTCCAGGAAAAGCTCTGCCAATCGCATAGGGACGCCCGGATCACGCTCAGACGGTTTCAGCAAGAAAGCGTTGCCGCAAACGATCGCCGGTCCTGCCTTCCATAATGGGATCATGGCTGGGAAATTGAACGGTGTGATGCCTGCAACCACGCCGAGCGGTTGGCGCATCGAGTATACATCAATCCCGGTTCCAGCATTATCGGTAAACTCGCCCTTGAGCATGTGGGCTGCACCGAGGCACACTTCAATGACTTCGAGCCCGCGCTGAATATCTCCCTTGGCATCAGGGATCGTCTTGCCGTGCTCGCGCGCAAGAAGTTCAGCAAGCGAATCGAGTTCCGCCTCAACGAGGTGCAGAAACTTCCGCATCACCCGAACGCGTCGCTGCGGATTGACCGCGGCCCAGCCGGGCTGCGCAGCCTTAGCATCTGCAATTGCCGCAAGCACCTCGGCCGGCGTGGCCAGCGAGACCCGTCCCTGAACCGATCCGTCCATGGGTTGAAAAATATCAGCGGTACGCCCGCTTGTTCCGGCTATGTGTTTACCGGCAACGAAATGTCCTACGTCGCGCATTGGCTCTCCTCAAAACTTGGCCGATGAAGAATGACCGACAAAAAAAAATAAGCAACGTGAGAACAGGCGTATCCGTTGTGCGAAAAATCGAGTACTGGTGAACTATGGATTGGGACAATGTTCGCGTTTTTCTAGCGGTCGCTCGCGCTGGCCAAATTCTGGCGGCGTCGAGGCGACTGGGACTCAACCATGCGACCGTTGCCCGAAAGATGACCGCACTCGAGGATACGCTCAACACGCGGCTTTTGACGCGCCGGACGAATGGTTGTGAGCTCACCTCAGCTGGTGAGGAGTTTCTTCGCTACGCCGAACGGGTCGAAACTGAGATGCTTTCAGCCCGTTCGGCGCTGGGCGACGAAGACGTCGTCGTCGCTGGAGTGGTACGGGTCGGCGCGCCGGACGGGTTCGGCGTCACTTTCCTTGCTCCAGCGCTCTCTCGGCTGACGGAACGGCATTCGGAGCTAAAGGTTCAGCTGGTGCCGGTGCCGGTCGCCTTTTCTCTCTCGCGACGCGAGGCTGACATTGCAATTACGGTCGATCTACCAACACAGGGGCGTATTGTTGCGAAGAAGCTCATAGACTACAAGCTTGGCCTTTACGCGAGCCGCTCTTATCTCAGCGAGCATGCTGCACCACGAACCGTTGATGACCTTTCGGAGCATAAATTGGTGGGCTATGTGGATGACCTAGTCGTCAATCCTTCATTGCACTACATTCCAGAAATAAGCCGTACGTGGCGCGCAAGCCTTGAGGTATCAAGTTCGCTTGGGCAGGTCGCCGCTGTCCGCGCTGGTGCCGGCATCGGTGTCCTTCATACATTCATCGCTCGTGATTTTGATGATCTGCTGCCAGTTCTTGCGGAACACTCTATCAGCAGATCATACTGGATTTCCTATCACGAGTCAGTTCGGGCACTTCAGCGCGTGAAGGTCGTCGTGGATTTTATCTCCTCGGAAGTCAATAAGGCCGCCAATCGGTTCGCTTAAAACAGGGTCAAGCAGAAGCTCTGGGATCGGCAATCGCGGGGTGCGCCAAGGTGCTCCGCGCGACACGCGTATCGCAACTATTCGAACTTGTAGGGAAGTAAGGTGCGCTGATTGTGATCGACCTCGATTTTTCTTTTCACCGGAGGCATAGCTCTGGCCGGACACGACTGTCGTTCGCAGATCCGGCAGGAAACCCCGATGGGCTCGTACTTTGAATGCTCCAGGGGTCCGAGGTCATCGGCATAGACGAAGGCTCTGGCGTATGTCGCCTCACAACCAAAGGCAAGTACGTAACTCGACTCAACTCCGCTGTAGCCGCCTATCCGTTTAGATACCTGAACAGCCAACGACAGATAGCGCACGCCGTCCGGCGTCTCGGCGAGTTGCCGACTTATTTGCCCCTGGGTCTCGAACGCCCGGTGGGCGTTCCAGAGCGGACAGGCTGCTCCATACCGGGCAAATTGCAGTTTTGTCGCGCTATGCCGCTTGGTGATATTGCCAGCTCGATCGATCCGGGCAAAGAACATAGGCACGCCCTTGTTTGCCGGCCGCTGTAACGTCGAGAGCCTGTGGCAGGTTTGCTCGATGGATGTACCAAACTGGATCGCCAGCAGTTCGACATCGTGCCTTAGCAAACGCGCCGCTTGAGCAAACTCCGTATAGGGCATCAAAAGGGCGCCCGCGAAGTAATTGTGTAAACCACTACGGCATATTTCCGCTGCTTCTGCCGTTCTGAAGCCAGCAGCGTCTATCACTGACTTTATCACCTCTGCGGCTTCAAGTTGAGCGAGCTGAATCCCGAGCTGAAACTGCTGGGTTTGAATGGAGGAGGACGGGTTGAGGTAGACAAGCCTCGAGGCCGGGTCATAGCGACGCAACGCATTCTCTCCCGGCAGGTGCTTGATCCGAACGTCGTGAGAGTGTTCCAGCCGCGCTCTCAAGGCCGCATAAGGCTCCACAGGCAACTGCAGAAAAGTCGCGAGAGTCTCGGCGGCTGTGTCAAGGTCGTGAATGTAATTGTCGAGAAAGTGAAAGAAGTCTCGCACTTCCTCATAGGGGGTCCGCTCCGACAGTCCGCGCGCAAGTTCCTGATCTATTCCCGCTAGCTGCTCACTGTTGCGACGGTAGGCTTGATGTGCGGCAATGAGAGCATGGGCGATCCCCGGTGCGTTTTGCGTCACAAGCTTCAATTCCTGCAAGCTTGGTGAATAGCCTTCGAAAAGGGGATCCGACAAGGCTTCCGAAAATGCAGACAGAAGTCTGTCACCTTCGCCGCTGGTGAGTTCAGAAATTTCGAGGTCGAACTTATCGACAAGTGCCAATAACACTGCAGCAGATACGGGGCGTTGGTTACTTTCGATTTGATTCAAGTAGCTTGTCGAAATCCCGAGACGCTCGGCAAACTGCGATTGAGTTGCTTTGCTTGCAACCCGAAGCTCACGAACCCGCTTGCCAATGAAGAGTTTACCAATCGCCATTTCACATTTTCACAGTTTCACATTTGCAATTTTATAATTCCACAACTGCACATGCTCAAGCCTTTTCTTCCGGTCAATCTTGCGATTTTGTGTCCGATGAGAAAGCGAGGACGAATGTTGCAGGCAATTGAGGAACTTGAAAAACGACGAGCCGAGGCTAGGCTCGGCGGGGGCGACAAGCGCATCAATGCGCAACATGCCAAAGGCAAGCTGACGGCCCGCGAGCGCATCGAGGTTCTGCTAGACGAAGGCTCGTTTGAAGAATTCGACATGTATGTAACCCATCGCGCGGTGGATTTCGGAATGGCGGAGCAGAAAGTCGCGGGCGACGGGGTAGTCACTGGCTGGGGCACGATCAACGGACGCCAAGTATACGTGTTTTCTCAGGATTTCACCGTCCTTGGGGGCTCACTTTCGGAAACCCACGCTCAAAAGATCTGCAAGATCATGGATATGGCGGTGCGTGTTGGCGCTCCAGTAATCGGCTTGAATGATTCCGGTGGTGCACGGATCCAAGAAGGCGTCGCCTCGCTTGCCGGGTATGCCGAAGTGTTCCGCCGCAATGCCGAGGCTTCCGGGGTGGTGCCTCAAATCTCCGTCATCATGGGGCCTTGCGCCGGCGGCGCCGTCTATTCGCCAGCTATGACGGATTTCATCTTCATGGTGCGCGACAGCTCCTACATGTTCGTCACCGGTCCCGATGTTGTAAAGACCGTCACCAACGAAATTGTCACGGCGGAAGAGCTGGGTGGTGCCGGCACCCACACGAAAAAATCCTCGGTCGCCGACGCTGCCTTCGAAAACGATATCGAAGCGCTGGAAGCCGTACGTCAGCTTTTCGATTTCCTGCCGCTCAATAACCGCGAGAAACCACCGGTGCGTCCCTTCCACGACGATCCGTCTCGCCTCGAAAACCGGCTCGACAGCCTGATCCCCGACAGTGCCGCAAAGCCCTACGATATGAGGGAGCTGATCTACGCGATTGCCGACGAGGGCGATTTCTTTGAGATTCAGGCAGCCTTCGCACGGAACATCATCACGGGCTTCATTCGATTGGAAGGCCAGACCGTCGGCGTCGTCGCCAATCAGCCGATGGTACTAGCGGGCTGCCTCGATATCGACAGTTCTCGCAAGGCTGCTCGTTTTGTGCGTTTCTGCGATGCCTTCTCGATCCCAATCCTGACACTCGTTGACGTCCCCGGGTTCCTGCCGGGCGTGGCGCAGGAATATGGGGGGGTCATCAAGCACGGCGCGAAACTACTCTTCGCTTACTCCGAGGCGACGGTGCCGATGGTGACACTGATCACGCGGAAAGCCTATGGCGGCGCCTACGACGTTATGGCCTCGAAACATATCGGAGCCGATGTCAACTATGCTTGGCCGACGGCGGAGATCGCTGTGATGGGCGCCAAGGGTGCCACCGAGATCCTCTACCGGTCCGAGCTCGCAGATCCCGAGAAAATTATTGCCCGCACCAGAGAATACGAAAAGCGTTTCGCGAACCCCTTCGTCGCCGCCGAACGGGGTTTCATCGACGAGGTGATCATGCCGCACTCGTCGCGCCGCAGAATCGCTCGCGCGTTCGCCTCACTGCGCAGCAAGAACCTGCCTACCCATTGGAAAAAACATGACACCATTCCGCTGTGAGGACACATGAAGAACAGTGCTGTTACCCGGCCGACTTTGCGGCAGGCCATTGCAGAGGACGAGGCTTTCGTGTTGTCGCTCGAGCACGCCTATTTACGCTCGCATGCTTCAAAAGGCCAACGCCTCATGCGGCCTGGGATCGGTGATGAATTCCCTGGCAATTGCAGCGTTATCCAAACCAATGGCGTAGACGTCGGCTGCCTTATGGTCGGTGAGGAGCCTGGCGTCATTCAAATCGATCAGTTCCACATAATCCCGAGCGCTCGGCGGCAAGGAATAGGTCGTTTCATCCTCGAGCAGCTCGTTGCCAAAGCCAACGAAACGTCGGCCAAACTTCGCATCAACCTGTTTGCTACCACTGCCAGCGTAGCTTTTTTCGAGAGAGCAGGCTTCGAGGTTACGCTGAAAACTCCCAACAGATTTACGATGGAGTGGCGAGGCCACCCCAATGGACAGGCTACGGACTGCTAATGTTTAAGAAGATACTGATCGCCAACCGCGGCGAGATCGCCTGCCGGGTTATCAATACGGCGCGCAAGATGGGCATCAAGACCGTCGCGGTCTATTCCGATGCCGATGCCCAGGCGCTGCATGTCAGAATGGCGGATGAAGCCGTACGTATCGGCCCGGCGCCATCGAACCAGTCTTATATCGTCATCGAGAACATCCTAGATGCCATCCGCCAGACGGGCGCCGATGCGGTTCACCCAGGTTACGGCTTTCTGTCGGAAAATGCCGCATTTGCCCAAGCCCTGCAGCGGGCGGGCGTCACATTCATTGGGCCTCCGATGGGCGCGATCGAAGCGATGGGTGACAAGATCACCTCAAAGCGCATTGCATCCGAGGCCGGCGTTTCCACGGTGCCAGGCCATATGAGTCTCATCCAGGATGCTGACGAGGCGGTAAAAATCTCCGCCTCCATCGGTTACCCCGTGATGATCAAGGCATCCGCTGGCGGCGGCGGCAAGGGCATGCGTATCGCCTGGAACGATGCGGAGGCACGCGAAGGTTTCCAGTCCTCGCGTAACGAGGCAAAATCTTCCTTTGGCGATGACCGCATCTTCATAGAGAAATTCGTCGACCAGCCGCGCCATATCGAAATTCAGGTTCTGGGTGACCAGCATGGCACGACGCTTTATCTCGGTGAGCGTGAGTGCTCAATCCAGCGGCGCAACCAAAAAGTCATCGAGGAAGCGCCCTCGCCGTTTCTCGATGCGGCTACGCGCAAGGCGATGGGCGAACAGGCCGTGGCGCTGGCCAAAGCCGTCGGTTATTTCTCCGCCGGCACGGTGGAATTCATTGTCGACGGTGAGCGAAACTTCTACTTCCTCGAAATGAACACGCGCTTGCAGGTGGAGCACCCGGTAACCGAACTTGTCACGGGTATCGACCTTGTCGAACAAATGGTCCGCGTCGCTGCCGGCGAACGGCTCGCCTTCGGTCAGGATGACGTTAAATTGGACGGCTGGGCAATCGAAAGCCGCCTTTATGCCGAGGATCCGTACCGCAACTTTCTGCCCTCGATCGGCCGTCTGTCACGTTACCGGCCGCCCTTCAAGGGCAAAAGAGCCGATGGAACCATTGTGCGCAACGATACTGGTGTCTTCGAAGGCGGCGAGATCTCGATGTATTACGACCCGATGATCGCCAAGCTTTGCACATGGGCTCCCGGAAAAGGGTCCGAGGCTCGCGGCAAGGCGATCGACGCCATGGCAGCGGCGCTGGATGACTTCGAGGTCGAGGGCATCGGACATAACCTTCCTTTCCTGTCTGCTGTAATGTGGCAGGAGCGATTTCGGTCCGGCAGGCTGACGACCGCCTATATTGCCGAGGAGTTCCGTGACGGGTTTGTCGGCGTACAACCGGATGAGGTATCGGCAAGAAAGCTTTCGTCGGTCGCAATCCTCGTCAATCAGACGATCCAGGAACGCGCTGTGAAGATTTCAGGCACCATCGGCAACCATCGCCGTATCGTGGGCAAGGACTGGGTCGTCAACCTCGCCGGTTTCGAAGCAACAGCCACTGTGGAAACCGGCCTCGATGGCACATCTGTCGTGTTCGCCGATGGCAGCAGATTTTCGGCCACCTCAGACTGGTTACCCGGACAAACCCATGCCGCTTTCCACGTGGCAGAAGAGATGATGGGAGTGAAAGTCACTCTCACCGGTTCCGCAATCCGGCTGCGTTGGCGGGGAATGGATGTCATTGCGCGCGTTCGCACGCCCCGTGTGGCCGAACTCGCGCGGCTGATGCCGGTCAAGCTGCCACCGGACACATCGAGAATGCTGCTTTGCCCGATGCCGGGGGTGATAACCTCCATATCGGTACGCACTGGCGATACCGTGGAGGTTGGTCAGCCGCTTGCAACCGTCGAGGCGATGAAGATGGAAAACTTACTCAAGGCGGAAAAGAAAGGCGTCGTGAAGCGGGTGGCTGCCATTGTTGGCAGCAGCCTCGCAGTCGACGAACTGATAATGGAGTTCGAATGATGTCCAAGACGTCGCCCGGCCAAAAACTCCACGACTGGGAGCACCTTGCGGAGAAGGAACTGAAAGCGTCACCCGGCACGCTGGTCGCCCGCACGCCGGAAGGAATCGATATAAAGCCGCTCTATACGACCGATGATCTCGTCAAGGTTGAACACCTCGATTCCCTGCCGGGCATGAGGCCATTTGTTCGCGGTCCGCGCGCGACCATGTATGCTGGAAGACCCTGGACGATCCGCCAATATGCGGGTTTCTCCACGGCGGAGGCATCGAATGCCTTCTATCGCCGCAATCTGGCCGCCGGGCAGAAGGGTCTCTCTGTCGCCTTCGACCTCGCAACCCACCGCGGCTATGACAGCGATCATCCGCGCGTCGAGGGCGATGTCGGTAAGGCGGGTGTTGCGATCGATAGCGTCGAGGACATGAAGGTCCTCTTCAACGGGATTCCACTCAACGAGATGTCTGTCTCCATGACCATGAACGGCGCCGTTATCCCGATCCTCGCTTCCTACATCGTTGCCGGAGAAGAACAAGGCTGTTCGCGGGCGGAGCTCTCGGGAACCATCCAAAACGATATCCTCAAGGAGTTCATGGTCCGCAACACCTACATCTACCCGCCGGAACCCTCGATGCGCATCGTTGCCGATATCATCGAATATACGGCAAAGGAGATGCCAAAATTCAATTCGATCTCAATCTCCGGCTATCACATGCAGGAGGCGGGCGCGACGCTGGTGCAGGAGTTGGCCTTCACACTTGCCGACGGGCGCGAATATGTGCGTGCGGCCATCGCCAAGGGCCTGAATGTCGATGATTTCGCCGGGCGGCTCTCCTTCTTCTTCGCGATCGGCATGAATTTCTTCATGGAGGCCGCAAAGCTTCGCGCCGCCCGCCTGCTCTGGACCCGCATCATGGAGGAGTTCGAGCCGAAGAAAGCGTCTTCGCTGATGCTGCGAACTCATTGCCAGACTTCCGGTGTATCACTGCAGGAACAGGATCCCTACAACAACATCATTCGCACTGCCTATGAGGCGCTTTCGGCCGTGCTCGGCGGCACGCAGTCACTTCACACTAACGCCCTCGATGAAGCCATCGCTCTACCCACTGAATTTTCAGCACGCATTGCACGCAATACGCAGCTGATACTTCAGCACGAGACAGGTGTCACAAAGGTCGTCGATCCCCTCGGCGGCTCTTATTATGTCGAGAGCTTGACGCAAGAGTTGGCAGACAAGGCCTGGGCGCTGATCGAAGAGGTCGAGGCGCTCGGCGGCATGACAAAGGCGGTCGCTGATGGCCTGCCAAAGCGGCTGATCGAGGAGGCGGCGACACTACGCCAAGCAAAGGTCGACCGTGGTGAGGAAGTCATCGTCGGCGTCAACAAGTACCGGCTGGAGAATGAAGATGAGCTTGATATTCTCGCCATCGACAACACGGTCGTGCGCAGCGCCCAGATCAAACGGTTGGAAGAGGTACGCCGGAGGCGTGATTCCAAGAGAGCGGAGCAGGCGCTGAGCTCGTTGTCTGAGGTTGCCAGGACAGGAACAGGTAATCTATTAGAGGCGGCAGTTGAAGCCGCGCGCGCCCGCGCAACTGTCGGCGAGATTTCTGACGCGATGCGCAAGAGCTTCGGTGATCATTCTGCCGTGCCGGAAGTGGCGGGCGGAATCTACGGCCCTGCTTTTGACGACGATCCCGAGTACAAGACCGTCGTCAGCCGTCTTGCTGCCTACGGTAAGGCATCGGGTAAAGGTATGCCGAAGATAATGGTCGCCAAGCTGGGTCAGGACGGTCATGACCGCGGTGCCAAGGTGATCGCGTCCGCCTTCGGCGATATCGGATTCGACGTTTTCGCTGGGCCGCTGTTCCAGACGCCTGACGAGGCGGCCGAACTCGCGATCAAAGAACATGTGCACGTGGTGGGCATGTCCTCGCTGGCAGCTGGGCATAAAACACTCGCGCCGCAGCTTGTCCAATCGTTGAAAGAGAAGGGCGCCGGGAACATCGTCGTTGTGGTCGGTGGGGTTATTCCGAGGCAGGACTATGAGTATCTGATGAGCGAAGGCGTCGCTGCGGTCTTTGGACCCGGCACGAACGTCTTGGATGCCGCGAATGCCATTATTGATATTCTCGAGGGAAAGCGAAGGAATTTATGAACGAGCCTCTGTTGACTTGGCTAAATCACGTGGCAATCGCGGTGCCAGATCTGAATAGGGCCGCTGCCCAATATCGAGCGCTCGGTGCAGCGGTAACAGAGCCTCAGGATTTGCCGGACCATGGCGTCACCGTTGTTTTTGTGACGCTCCCAAACACCAAAATTGAGTTGCTGCAACCGCTGGACGACAGCTCACCGATCGCAAAGTTCTTAACCAGAAACCCGACCGGTGGGGTTCATCATCTCTGCTTCGAAGTTCACGATATTAATGCCGCGTCGGCAAAACTCATTGACAATGGAGTAAGTATCTTGGGGGATGGAAACCCCAAAATTGGGGCGCATGGGAAACCAGTTATCTTCGCTAACCCGAAAGATTTTCAGGGCACGCTCATCGAACTTGAGCAAATCTGATTTCCCTCTTTCGGTTAACAGGACCGCCAGATAAGCTGCCCGAACGCAATACGAGAGCTTTGACCTACGCTCTCAGTAGCAGTGGGCATCTTTGCCGCACCAAGGTTATTGTTCCTTCGTTTCCTTATAGTGCGCGGACACAAAGCACGTCGGCGCGATTAATGGTTGAAATACCAGAATCTCGAAACGCCACGATCTGTCTGCTGCGCCTGGTACGGACCGGTGTTGCCAGGCTAACGTCGCCCGATTGATCAAGAAAAGACGGCATCTGCTCTGCCGGCAGAACCAACGACGCAGCCAATTCAAAAAAAATCGCCCATCGCGTCGGTTTTGGAGATGATGAGCGCATTCGGCGATCGTTCATGAAAACATATGGGGTGTCCCCGCTGGAATATCGAAGTCGCTTTAGCCGCGCCAGAAACGCGCCACGACGCGTGTCCGAAAAGGAGATCGTTTCCACGGTGAGGTGACCCGCGTTACTGGCCGCGCCTTATGGGAGAGGACCTTGGTATTTTTGAAAAGCTCGTCAGTGTTTTGTGATGAAGCCTTTCATTCCAATGTCTGGACACCTCCACCAACACCGCCGACCAGGTTACGTGAGTTCGAAGGAACCGTTCGCAGGCGTCCCACAAATCATCGCGGCAAAGTGTATCGCGCACGATGCAGCAAGCGCGAAAGCCGCACCCACTCCTACATTTATGGGTCGTTTCAGACGTGCTAGGCGATTACTCTGTTATCGCTTGCCCTCGGGCTCGCGATCATCGCGAAAGCGAGCCGGATTGTTATCGCAGTTCACATCATCATGGATCTAGAAGACGCGGCGATGAAGAGGCGAGCCTTAACAGCAACATTGACGGCATTGCATGAGGTCAACACCCTCGATGACATCGACACCATCTTGTCAGGGATTTGCAAAAATTATTCTCTGGCTCATGTGGCCTTTCTGTTGATCCGACATGGGATCAACCCGTTGCGGTTTCCCCTGCACCTGACGACATACCCTTTGCTATGGCAAAATCAGTACATTCGGAACGATTACTTCGAGATCGACCCCGTCGTCGTGGCGGGAAAAGCAAGCTTGCTGGCTTTCGACTGGTCTGAGCTAAACTGGCTCAGTCCCGCTGCTCGGAAGTTACGAAATGAAGCCCGTGCTATGGATTTGGGTCGCCACGGCCTCAGCATCCCGATTCGAGGCACGCAAGGAGAACGAAGCTTGTTTTCTGTAACGTCAAATTTGTCGTTAGCACAATGGCGACGGTGGCAAGAGACCACGTTGGGCGATCTTCACATTCTATGCCAGCATGTTCACAACATGGTTCTCACCGTTTCTGGCTTGCGCGCAAGCTCCATTCCGAGGCCGCTATCGCGCCGAGAGCTGCAATGCCTTCAGCTGCTAGCGCGGGGATTGATATCCAAGCAGATTGCGTCGAGGTTGGACATTTCTGAGAGCGCTGTAAGGATCTACCTTCGCTCAGCCCGGCGCAAGCTTAGGGCGAATACCGCCTACCAAGCAATCGCGAAAGCTGCTTTTCTTGAAATTATAGAAGCTTGAATATTAAGTTGTGCAGGTACAATCGCTTTGGGACGCCGGCTGCAGGCCAATTGCTCCTTCTCTAGCGCAGCATTTGCGGGAAACTCCAAGGGAGACACCGCCCCTTAACTGCGGGGCAGATGTTGCGCGCGTAGACACTAACAGACATCCCCAGTCTAAAAGAACCTGCTGATGCAGGTTCGCACTCCGCTCCGTCCTAGCTTCTCACCCGAGAAGGTTGGCACCCACAAAGCCAATTGCGCGTCAACCTGGTGGAATCGTCAGGTTGCACCTGACCCGCAACAGAGCGATCAAGCAGGGAGGCCGCCGCATAAGGCGCTCGAGCATTCAGGAGAGATTAACACGCCTCTACGGCGGCTTACCTGTCTCTAGGAGGATCCACGCCATGGTAGCACAGCAGGCCATTGAAGCTTGGCGCAACGCGCCACGGCTCACGTCGTTTGCATCGTTTTTCGAACAGACTGCATGGGGTCTGGCAAACCAACCCGACCTCGCTCAGCCCGAGCCCGATATGAGCCTCATGCAGTTCGATTTAGAATGCATGACATTCTGGGACACCCAAAGTCGCCTCTGGGGACATTTCGACCACCATTATTTTGCAAGCATTCCCTTCCGACTTGAGGAAGAATGCCGGTTGGGTGCCTCAATTCTCTCCTTTGGCCTCAAAGCCTGGGCACGCCGGCACGCTCCTGCGACGGTTTACACGCTGGGCGCCGGTGCCGGCACACTGGCGAGAACGTTGGCAAAGCTAGGCGATGGGCGCTTCAAGACCCTCTGCTGCAGTCCAACGGAGGGGAACCGAGCCAGCTTCTTTTCTCGACGCGGCAGCGAAGATGCGTTCTTTTTTCATGGGCCGTTTTTTGAACTCGATGACGCTCGCTACGTCTCAGATCCAACGCTAGCACCATTCCGCGACGGATACCACGTTCTCCTTGAGGATACGACGTTCCAAATGTATGGCCGAAATCGAAAGGAGCAACTCGCCGTGATAGCCCCGCGCGTTCGTCCTGATGGAGTGCTGATCCAGATCCAGAAGCTTAGCCATCCTAGTATAGAGGTCTACCTCGAGCGCGAACGTCAGAAGGACGAACAATTCAAGGCGCGCTATTTCTCCCCTGTGCAGGTCGCGACCAAGAAGAAAGAAATCTTAAACACTATGGCTGGTTTTCAGGTTGATCTTGAAGCAACGATCGACGCTCTGCGGCTTTATTTCGATTATTCCGTTATAACGTGGAACAGCGGTAATTTTTATACGATTGTATCATCAAACTCCGCGCACTCTTTGAGTGAGCTTGTCGGTCGAATGATAGGGCCCGCACTTCCGAATGAATATTGCTACGAGCAGCTGCCGAGGACGTTCTCCGCTGCTGGAGCAGTTCCGTTGGCTCCGGCCTTGTCCTGGCGAACAGCAGAGGCTGTTTGAGCTTGTAAGACGCGTTCAGAAACCGGCCGGGTACAAGAGAGGTTATGGAAATGCTAAACGAACAATCACAAGCAAATCTTGAAGATGAGGCCGCGGCGAGAGTAAGGCTTACCCTTTCAACTTTAATGCCCTTCCTGGAACCTTTTTGGAACCGACCATTGCAGGATTACGCGCGGTTCCTCTACCACACAGAGCCTTTATCGCATAGTCATTGGGTACGTATCGAAGCCTTACAACGGCTGGCGACATGCGTCGAAAGAGCGGCAATACGCTCAGGCGCAAGCGCTAGCGAGGCCGTCACAGTCAAGCATCAGCTTGTGACCGCTCCGGTGATGCAGACGGGGCCCCATTGCCATCTTCTGCTGGAACCGGATGCTTTCTACACAACGTTATTCAGCCTGCTGGGGCTTCGAATACATCGGTTGCGATGGCACATCTGGTGCAGCGCTTCGACCGTGAAATTCATCGAGAGTCCCGGCAAAGGGCCAGGTTGGCTGCGTCTTGGTGCAGATCTTGTCAATGTCTTTGGAGTTCCTCGACGAAAGATGGATTCCTATAGCGTCTGTGGATTTGGCGGCCCATACCGGTTTCAACTGACTGGGCAGAACGGCCAGTCTCCCGCAAACGAGGAAGCCGTACACTTGAAGGCAAAACTGCCAGATACGGCATTTTTCTCTGCGGGAGTTGCCATTAAGGCTGGCAATGTAGCGCTATGGGAGCATGCGTTTTCGAGCGAGGTTAACCTCGTGCAGTTTGATGACATTGAGGTTGCGGATCTCTGCGCCGATCACCTCGAAGATCCCGTCTCTTTTCTGTCGACACGGTTGTTCGGCAGCGGACTGGCCGCGGCAATGTTGCACGCTCTGAATGAACTCAATGCGGGACCTTGGTCGGGCTGGATTCGCCAGACGACCGACATGTTTTGGGGCCTCGCAGATGGTCGAATTTTTCCCTTACGCCTGCGAGGCCAGTTTCTGGCTAGTGATCATCCGCGCGCGCCGAAGGTGCACTTTTCGCGCGAATGCGTCGCCGAAGCGCTGCGTGGGCGTCAGCTTGTTCCAAATCTCCTCACAACCTGCCTCCTCATTTCAATCCTGCCCGGCGTCCGTGTATTGGGTGGCTGCCGCCAAACAATCTACTACCCGCTTATGCGACATGTAATTATGCGTGCCTTTACCGCGCTTGGTGAGGACGACCTCGTTGATGAACTGGCATCCGATCGTCTTCCAGGCGTCTGGGGTCACAGAGTTCTAAAACCCAGGCGAAACTATCCCTTGGCGGACATCGGAGACAACGAAGATATCGTGAAGCTCTTGCCGCACTTTGGGCGACAGACTCTAAGCGAGGCTTGCGGTGATCTCGAAAGTTTTACGCGAGACCCCGCTTGGGAGACGCTCGCCAAGGACCTTGAAGCGGGCACGATAGACATAGCGAGCCAGAGAGAATGGCCTCGCGCCCAATATGCTTAAACGCAGCCGGCCAAGCCGACTATGGAGTCAGGCTCAAGAACTAATGGTTGCGAGGAGCTAACGATGGACGTCGCGGACAGTTTTTCAATCACCATTCTAACGCAAGATGATGTCGCGGAGTACCGATCCATTCGACTGGAAGCCCTCGCCAAAGAACCATCCGCTTTTGCGAGCCGGACTGATGATTGGATTGGCCTTGCCCCGAAGAAATGGCGTCAGAAGCTAAGCAACCCCGTCTTTGTTGCCCGTTTCGAAGGAGAACCTGTCGCAATGATGGGGTTGTCGCCAATGCGTCCGAGTAAAATGAGCCATCGTGCCAATCTTGTCGGTGTCTATGTTCGCGAGCGTTTCCGTGGCCGCGGGGTCGGGTCCCTATTGTTCACCGCTATTGGGTCCTTTGCCAGAAAGGCAGGTGTCTCTCAGCTTGAGCTTACCGTTAGCGCTCTAAATACCCCCGCTATCTGCTTTTATAACCGCCACGGATTTAAGCCTGTCGGTCGCATACCCAATGCGCTTTTAGACCATGGATCGGCGATTGATCTGCTGATGATGGTCTGTCAGCTCCCCTAAAACGCAGCAAGCCCATTGTCCTTCCACAACGTTCACCTCGATCGCTATTTGCCGCGAGGATTTCATCAGCGCGTTGTAAAGCCGGCGTGCCACTTGACCTATCGTACGCATCGTCTCCTCCTGCCCGGAGTGACGAATCGGTTGGGACCGTGGCCGATTGATATTGGATTGGCGATCTGAGTGTCCTGCATTAGATCCCCGCTTTTCCATACCGCGAGCAGCGACGGGGCATGGGCATGGAGCAACAGGAAGCTTGAGAATTTGGCTCGCCTTAAAGAGGATCCGACATCCGACAGTCTAACACTGCCGGATGTCCGAAGATTACGCGGCCTGATGAAGCCGAGTATTGAAAAGCGGCCCGCGACTGAAACGATTGAGAGCTTTTGCTATGGCCAGAACTCCGAGATCGATCAACGGCTCCAGCAGAATAACGCTCATATATGCCAGGCCAAAGGTCGCAATATTCGCCAGGTTATCAGCATTGAAGCCGTGGCCGTAAATTGCCCAGAAAGCCACCCAAGCGACGATCCCTCCCTGATAAGCGGTCGAAAGCGCCAATGCCTGCGAGTATTTGAGATCGACATAGGCCGTCTTCGGCGCAATGACTTTGGTTGCGAGCAAGCCTATGGCCCACAGAGGAATGAGCAGCGTCGTGACGTTCATCCCATATTGCGGCAGGTCGAATGGCGCAAACAACAGTCCCTGGACTAGAAGCCCGCCCGCTAAGCCAATCGCTGCGGCCCCTGCTCCGAATAAAAGCAGCAATGTCGAACCTAGAATCAGATGCACCTCCGAAACACCGACCGGATGATGCGGGAGCACTTCGAAGAAGCATATTACGAGCCCGGTGGTGACGACGCTCCGAAGCGCGAGACCGGCAGCCCCACCATCGGAACGGATACTGTCCCACGTCATTTTCGCCGTTAAGCAGAAAGCGGCCGCCGCCGTCGCGTAGCTCAATACAAACTTGGCGCCTGTGACGACACCCGGTTCTATATGCATTTTAGCCTCCATTTGCGCCCATCGCGCTTGCGGATATCAACAAGGGCTCTCACCCGATGTGTGATGGCAGGTCTCCTGGCTCGCGTTTCTTCGCTTCATCCGCCTTCCCGGTTACAGGAACCAGTGGCATCTTTGATGTAGCTCTTCGCTTACAGTTGCGTGGGCAGCCATGGATTTACCTTTTGGAAGACTTGACCATGTTCCCTCTTCGTCCGCCTTTCGGCAGAACCATCATTGGCGACCTTATCTTCCTGCCGGCGGTGTGACAACGGTTTTAAAGGCCCGGCTGCGAAGGCCGGCGCTCGAAGCAGACAAATACATTCCACCTCGCCACAGAGATTTCTGCCCGTGTAGCCGGTTGAGTTTGCAATGATCCATCAGACAAAAAACGCCGTGACTTTTTGCCCCCTCGGCCACGGCCAACCTGGTCATCGGAACCCTTCGGCGAAGTGGACAAGTAGTCAAATCACCATCAGCATCCTTCAGAGCTCGTGACACGGTTGTAACGTCAACTTGGATCTCTGGGGGACACACAACGCCCTGATTGATAATCGGAAACTGTGAGCGCAGTACGCTGTCGCTTTAGCGCAGGCGAGTTCGCGTGCAACCGCGTGAACATTTCCCATAACCCACCTGAGAGGGTTTTGGCTCTCCCCCATCGCGATCCGCCTTCACCTGAAGTACGCATTATTGCCGACGGCAGCGTCGTCGACGAAGATATGTCTGGGCCGCCGCAAGGACGACCCTCGCGTCCAACGGACTTCGAAATCGTCGTCATAAGCAGTAGATGTTGACCTGCTCAGAACGCGACCCGATCTCCGCCCTTCAGATCGAGTATTTCACGCGCCTCGTCAGGCGTTGCAATTTCCTTGCCGAGCTCCTCCAGGATGCGGCGGATCTTAGTGACTTGCTCGGCGTTCGACGCGGCCAGTTTGCGGCGTCCGATGAACAACGAGTCTTCCAGACCGACCCGGACGTTGCCGCCAATCAGTGCCGACATCGTCAGGAACGACATCTGCGCTCTGCCGATTCCGAACGCCGAGAGCTTGTAATCTGAACCAAACAATTGGTCGGCTTTCTGCTTGAAAAACAGCAAATTATCAAGGTCTGTTCCCATCCCACCTCCAATACCGAAAATGCCTTGGATAAAGAATGGCGGCTTCACCAAGCCACGATCGACGAACATCTTGAGATTGTAGAGATGACCGATGTCGTAGCATTCGAACTCAAACCGCGTGCCGTAGGCCTGGCCGACCTCGATCATCACCCTTTCGATCATCTCGAATGTATTGGGATAAATCGACTTCCAAGATCCCTCGAGATAGGGCTTTTCCCAATCAAACTTCCAGTCATCGAATTTCTCGGCGAGTTGTGCGACAGAAAAGTTCATCGAACCCATGTTGAGGCTGGTGACCTCCGGCCTAGCGCGATGCGCTGGTGCCAGTCGCTCTTCTAGAGCCATGCCGAGACCCCCACCCGTCGTAAGATTCAGCACGGCGTTTGTCGATTGCTTGATGCGGGGAAGAAAATCCATGAACAGGTCTGGATTCTGCGTCGGCTTGCCTGTCTTGGGGTCGCGAGCGTGCAGATGCAGGATTGCCGCGCCAGCCTCGGCCGCCTCGATTGCCGACGCTGCAATCTCGCCCGGGGTGATGGGAAGATGGGGTGACATCGTCGGTGTATGTATTCCGCCAGTTACCGCGCAAGTGATGATGACCTTGTTGTTCACGCAGAGTGTCTCCCTTCGTCCGACTCTAAGCCTGCCTTTAGATCGAGAATCCGCATCAGCGCGCGGTCGCGCCACTGCATCCGGCTTTCGATTTCATTTTTGGGAACTTCAGCCCGACGCGTACGCTCGATTTCGCTCAGGGTCGCTGGCTGCCATCGCTCGTCAACCGTGAGGTCGCTACCCATCTGCCTGTAAAGCTCGCCGTAACGTGTCGCATAATCGAGAAAACCGTCTGGGGCGTTGAGGTCCATCGTTTCGAAAGGGCCCATGATCGCCCAGCGAAGGCCAATGCTGTGCTTCATAATGGCATCGACCCCTGCGGGATCGACGACCCCTTTTTGGACCAACGCAATCGCCTCGTTGATGACAGCGGTCTGCAAACGGTTCATTACGAAACCGACGATCTCCTGATGAACCACCACCGGGACCTGTCCGACCGATGTAAGCAAGTTGCTGAACGCATCCACCGTCTCAGGCTCGTGCCACGACGATGGAACGATCTCCACCACTCGCATGAGATGCGGCGGATTGGCCGGATGGATCACCATGCAACGGGCGCGGCCGGGCACTTCGGATAGGAAAAGGCTACCCGCGAGACTACTCGTTGAGGATCCAATCAGCGTATCTGGCTCGGCAACCTCGTCCATGGCAATGAACATGTCGCGTTTGATTGGAATGCGCTCGGGAACGCTTTCCTGCGCATAGGCCGCCCCCTTGAAGGCTTCCGCGAGGGTGGCGGCAACCCCGACCCGCGCAATCGCGTCATCGGGGTCGCTCACCAGGCCCGCCGCAGCAAAATCCCGGATAGACGTGGCGACCGCGGTCGCAGCAAGTCGCGCTTTATTCTCTTCCAAGTCCCACAACGCGACTTCCCAACCAGCCCGTGCAAACGTTGCCGCCCATCCGCGCCCGATCAACCCGGTCCCGACAATAGCTACCTTTTGTGTCATGTTCACTCTTCCCACTCGAGATTACCGTCCACCCCAATCGACTGCCCACTGATGCGGCTGCCTGCGGGCGAGGCAAGAAATCCGATCATCGCCGCGATATCGTCAGGCTCAACCATGGTGCGCAGTGAGATGTATCTTAACAGCGAGCGCTCATAGTCGGCCGGGTCGAGACCGAGCGCATCAGCTTTCGTCCTAATAACCCGACCGATACGTTCGCCCCTGATGGCCCCGGGCAGAATCGCATTCACGCGAATACCAGACGGCCCAAGCTCGCGTGCGAGGTTCATGCTCATCGCAATAACGGCACTCTTACTAACAACATAAGGCAATCGAAGCGGCAGGCCGACCTTAGCGCTTGCCGACGAAATGTTGACGATGAGTCCGCTTCCTTGAGCCTTCATCATCGGGATGACAGCGCGGGCAAATAGGAAATGGCTTGTGAGATTTATTCGTAGCGCCTCGTTCCACTGGTCGAGCGTTATGTCCTCAATTAAAGCGGTGGGCCCGGAAATCCCAACGTTATTAACAAGAACGTCGACGCCGCCCATCTGGGTTCTTGCAGCGGCAACGACATTCTCCACGGCCTGTTCGTCGCTGGCATCGGCAACGATGCCGAGCGATCCGGGCCATTCCGCGCTGAACGATACAATGCTTGTAGTATCGACATCGGATATAACAACCTTTGCCCCGGCATCCAGAAAGTGTGTTGCGATGACGCGCCCTGCTCCGGCGCCGCCCGCGGTAACAAGTATCCGCAAACCCGTTGCTCCGATGTCTGATTCCATCGTTCCCACCCGCTTAAGCTGATATAGCAGTATTAGTCACATTGGAACGATGTATGTCAATCTGCTATTTCAGAAATAGGCCGCGCACTTTTAAAGCAGCTGGAAGAGCAGCTCTTGACACGCACCGGCCAGCACATTCGACATGGCGTGGCCGGCTGCCTGCAAGCGACACCTTGGAGTTCGATTTCGATTCTGATATAGCATAAATGGGAGGCGTCGGGGCGATCCTGCGCGACCCAAGACCAAAGAGACCGCCCGTTGCTGTCGGTTTTCATTTCCACACAGAGGGAAAACGCATAATGTTGAACGGCTATCTTTATGGAGCTCATCAACCAGCCGAAGACCATTGGGTCCCCCGCGGGCAAGCGATCGGCGGATTTTCGGTTGGCATCCTGTGCATCGATTCGCATTATCCAATGCTTCCCGGCAATGTCGTCAACGGCACGACTTACGGGTTTTCAGTCCTCCCGGAGCTGGTAGAAGAGGTTACGTTCGAGATGCTGGCGTCGGGGGATCCTGCAGCGATGCCGGAAATTGCCAGGGCCGGTCAGAAACTGGTGCGGCTCGGCGCTCGCGCCGTCGTCGGCGCTTGCGGTTCCTTTGCAAATTACCAGAAGGAAGCCGCGGCCGCTTTCTCAGTGCCAACTTTCATGTCAATCATGCTGCACGTGCCTCTTTTGGCAGCATCAATTGGCCCAAGCCGTAAGGTCGGCGTCATCTGCGCCGTCAAAAGCGCCATCACGGAACGGGTACTCGAACAGATGTCGATCACTGAGCCGGACAGGATGCTGCTTTGCGAGGCGCGCGATCTTCCTGAATTTAGAAATATTGTCGAGGGCACTGGTCATTTCAACAGCCGCAAGCTCGAACACGAGCTTGTCGATCTTTGTCGGACATTCGTTCGGGATTATCCCGAAGTGGCCGTGATACTTCTTCAATGCAGCGACTTGCCGCCCTATGCAGCCGCTATTCAGAACGCCGTCGGCCGACCGGTATTTGACATGACCACCCTTATTCACTGGCTTCAAAAATCAGTCGTTCGCCAGCCATTCGATGGATTTTGCTGAGCCGGGCTTTTCCATTGTGCGACGGTTTGCGGCAAAATCGCGCCCGGTGCCGAAGCCTGGCGGGGCGTGCGGTGTCACCACATGTTCGGCCGGAAATCTCGGGCGACAATTACTGCGACGACACCGGCACAAGCGCCGGAGCTGGGTGCGCCGGATCACGTCCTTCGCCCTCGCTGGTCCCAACGAGGTATCGGGCGGCTCGTAACCGCATCTCTTCCGTCAGCGCGCGGGACTTTCTAAACGACAGGTCAAAGAAGACGATCTTTGCCAGCATCGTTGCGGCCAAAGACTTTCGATCCATTCTGCGCATCTCCGAATAGATTTCGAGGGAAGACGTGCCAATGCGCTTGAAGGCACCGCTGATCTCAATGAACGTACCTGCCGGGAGTTCATCCTTGTATTCGATCTCGTTGCGAACATCGGCCCAACCCATATCGGTCCACGCCTCGCCGCCAGCCTGCCACCCTGTTGCTTCATGCAGGAACAGCAGGTTTGCGTCGTCGAACAACCCCACATAGTGACGCGTCGTAAGGTGGCCCATTATGTCGCATAGCCAAGGATGCACGATTGATCGCGACAATAAAATCATTCAACTCTCCTCAAGGTTCGACGTGCTTCAATGATCGCTCCGGGCAATAACGCCAGATACGCCGTCGACTGTTTCTAAAACCTATATGCTCAAAGGCGACGGCCGCCTCAAGCCGATCAACGTTCGCCCGTCAGCTGCTGCACGATGAAATCGGCGGCATTTCCCAAATCATATGCGACCGCGGCCTCAGCGGCGTCGGGGTCGTGCCGCTCCAGCGCATCGATGATCGCCTCGTGCTTGCGCAAGGTCTCCGTGCGGTTAAATGCATGTGGATGGTGGTGCAGCGCTGGCCCTATTCGCATCCACAGGTTTTCAATCATTGCTAGTAGCGATGGCAGGCGCGCTTCTTCGTAGATGGTGAAGTGGAACAGGAAATTCTGCGCCAGGTATTCAATGTTTTGCTGGAGATGCGGCTTCGGCTTGGGCAGCTTCGTCATCGCGGCATTGAGCTTACGCAACCGAGGGATCGTTTTTTCGTCGATGTTTAACGCTGCGTGCCGGGCGGCTAATCCTTCCAGGCGCTGCCGGATTTCAGTGATTTCGCGATATTCCGCGACGGTAAGGTCTCGGAGAAAGAAACCACTTTGCGGCCGACTGACAAGAACCCCATCAGCTTCAAGCCGCTTCAGCGCATCCCGCACCGGCTGGGCGCTGACGGCAAGTTGCGTCGCCAATGAACGGCTTGTCAGCACTGCCCCCGGTGCGATCAAGCCGCTCATGAGGCCACGTCTGATGCTCCCATAGACCTGGCGCTCCACGGGCTCTTCCAGGCTCGTGTCAACCGGAGTGAGAGCTGGTGCCAGCGATTGAGGCCTGCCTCGCCGGCGGGTAGTCATTTCTGTTTGCATCATTTTCTACCGTTTGATGAATTATGAAATATCAGATTGACAGGCGAACCACTATAGCCTTTTTATATTGCTATAGCAGAAAACAAATCTGCCGTTGTCGAGGAGATTAGCAAGCTCATTCGTCGCTCCTTTATGAGGAGGTCAAAACCTCGGCTAGAACGCGTCCGTAACGCGAATACTGAGGAACTGCGTGAGGTCCACGAACAGACGCAGACCAGATGGTGAAGAGTGTCGACGATCGCTTCATAGGCGCGGCGACGAAGTCCGACAGTTGCACAAACGAAAATAACGCCCGGATCAACAGGGCGATACGGGAACCGAAAGTCCTTGGCTATCCACCTTTCGTCATCGATTGGCAGGTTTCGGCCAGCTATGCAGTGTGAATATGGGAGGCAATGTGAAAGTCGCTACAAAAGAAAATCTGCGTGTCTTGTCCGCGGGAGAGGCTTCGGGCGCGAGCACGGGCGGCAAAGTTACGGGTCGGATTGCCGAAAACGAGGCGGGCCGCGCCCTTGTGTGTTTTGAAGGCGTATCGAAGACCTATGACGGCCTGACGGCCGTCGTCGACAAACTTGATCTTGTCGTCAGGGAAGGCGAGTTTCTAAGCCTGCTCGGCCCATCCGGGTCGGGCAAGACAACGACCTTGATGATGCTTGCCGGCTTCGAAGAGCCGACGTCGGGGGAAATTACCCTGGCTGGAAAGGGATTGACACGAGTTCCGCCGCATCGACGCGACATCGGCATGGTGTTTCAGGACTATGCGCTCTTCCCACATATGACGGTAGCCGAAAATCTTGCCTATCCGCTGAAACTGCGCGGCAGGAGCCGCCCGGAGATCAAGACGCGCGTCGAACAAGCGCTCGATATGGTCAATCTCAAAGGGTTCGGTGAACGCCGTCCGAGCGCACTTTCGGGTGGGCAGAAACAACGGATTGCGGTCGCACGCGCCCTCATCTTCGAGCCGCGCCTCATATTGATGGACGAACCGCTTGGCGCGCTCGACAGGCAACTTCGGGAGCAGCTTCAGGTGGAGATCAAACAGCTCCATCGGCGGCTGGGTGTGACAATCCTTTATGTAACGCACGATCAGGCGGAAGCCCTAACGCTTTCCGATCGGGTCGCTCTGTTCCACCAGGGGCGGATCGAGCAGCTCGGTCCACCTCGAGCCTTATACGAGATGCCAGAGACCGCGTTCGTCGCCGAGTTTCTGGGTGACAACAATCTTATTCCGGCGAAGGTCCTGGCGTCTGACGCGGAAGTCTGCAAGCTCGAACTACGGTCGGGACATGTGATGTCAGGCCGTCCTGCGTCCGGTCTTAAACCTGGCGATCCAGCGCTGATATCGGTTCGCCCCGAAGTAATTCGGGTGTGCGCCGCCGCGGAGCCTGGCGCGTTGCCCGCCGAGATTGTGGAGGTGTTCTACACCGGCGATCAATTGCGCCTGCGATGCAAGGCATTCGGTATGGATAACGTGCTGGTAAAGGTATCGTCTGGTTCGCGCGGATCAAACGTTGATGTCGGAGACAAGATCACGTTGGCCATCGGCGACGATGCTGTTCGCCCGTTGCCGGACAGACCGTCGCAAGGCTGAAAGCAAGCCTGCACGGCATCGACCGCTGAAGGGGTGGCGCGACAATGAGAGCAGCGGCGCCTCTTGAGCAATGGGTCAGCAAGAAAAGTAAATGAGCCGGCCGTGTGACGGAACACTGAAGCCGCTTTTACAAATATCCGTCAAATGAGGAGAACGGGCATGTATGGAAAGAAAATCCTGCCGCTTGCGATCGCAGCGTTTATTGTATTCGGGGCGGTCGCTTCTGCCGATGAACTCCGGATCGCAAGCTGGGGAGGTGTCACATCTGAAGCCAACCGGATTGCCTTCTGGGACCCATACGAGAAGGCGACGGGCACCAAGATTGTCGATGACACCTTCAACGGCGAGATTGCCAAGATAAGGGCGCAAGTGGAAGCGGGCTCCTATCAGTGGGATATCGCTGAAGTAGAGGATGCCGAAGCCTTTGCCGGTTGCGAAGAAGGCCTCTACGAAAAGCTGGATGTGGCGCGCGTGCCAGTCGCCGACCTCGCCCCTGGCACCTACGGTGATTGTAGCGTCGCCTCTCTGATCGGCACCGTGGGCCTCGCCTACAATAAGGCGAAAATGGAACACGGACCGCAATCCTGGGCCGACTTCTTTGACGCAACGAAATTTCCCGGTAAACGCGGACTGCGTAAATCTGCGACGTTCACGCTGGAGATAGCATTGCTAGGCGCGGGCGTTCCGAAAGAACAGGTCTACAAGGTCCTCGCGACGAAAGAGGGCCAGGACAAGGCGTTTGCCGAGCTGGACAAAATTAAGGATCAAATCGTCTGGTGGGCGTCTGGAACCGAGCTTGTGCAAGGATACATGTCGGGTGAATACGACATGGCGGCAGCTTACAATGGCCGCGTTGCGGCAGCCAACAAGACACAAGGTCAGCAACTGGAATTCGTCTGGAATGCCGGTTACCTGATGGCCAACAACAACTGGGTGATCTTGAAGAATGCCCCTCATGCCAAGGCGGCAATGGACTTTATTGCTTGGGCGACAAAACCGGAGCCGGAGGCGGAATTCATGCGTCACATTGACTATGCATCGGCCAACATTAAGTCCTTCAAGCTGCTTGAGCCGCAATATCTCACGTACATGCCGAACACCCCAGACCGCGTCCCGTTTAGCCTTGCAAGCGACGCCGAATTCTGGCGCGACAACCTCGATACGCTGACCGAGCGCTTCAACGCCTGGGCCAGTAAGTGATGTCAAACCATTTGACTTTTGTCATTCCCGGTATGGATCCCGCGCCGGTCGCGCGGGATCTTGGCGCAACGGGTTCGCGACCGGATGACATGCGCCGCCGTCTTCGTCGGCAGCGAAGCATCGCCGAACTCAAGGCGCTTTGCCTCACCGCGCCTGCTTTCGTCTTCCTGTTGCTAACCTTCATCGGGCCATTGCTGTTCTTCATGAACCGCGCGGTGGACAATTCCGACGTCGTTGACAATCTTCCGCGCACGACGCGGGCGATAGCAGCGTGGAAGGCGACAGACACATTGCCTCCTGATGCTGTCCAGCAGGCGCTGATCGATGACCTGTCGGCGATGCGCGGCACGCCGGCGCTAGCTGTGCTGGCGCGCAATCTCAATTACAGCCAATCCGGATACCGTTCCCTGCTTCAGAAAACCGCAAATGGCCTGGCCAGCCAGGCAGGAGCGACCGCAGGCGCACGTTTGACTTCGCTCGACCCAGTTTGGGGCGAGCCTCTGATCTGGCAGACGCTGCGGCAGGAGTCCTCTCGATGGACCCCTCTGTTCCTGCTCTCCGCGCTGGACCTGAAGCGTGCGCCGGACGGCTCGATCGGCACCGTCGACCCGACGAATGCGATCTATCAGCGCGTCTTCATGCGCACCTTCTTTGCCAGCGTTGTTGTGACAAGCATCTGTGCACTGCTGGGGTATGTGACGGCGTTCGGACTGGTGCGGCTTGGTGCGGGGCTCGGTCGCGCTGCGCTATTTATCGTGCTGATTTCACTTTGGACCTCCCTTCTTGTGCGAACACTCGCTTGGATTATCATCCTGCAGAAGAACGGTGTCCTCAACGCTGCGCTGATGGGCACAGGCATTATCGAAGAGCCTCTGCAATTCGTTCGCACGTGGTTTGCGGTCGGTCTGGCGATGGTACATTTGCTGCTGCCGATGATGATTTTGCCGATAGCAAGCGTCATGCGATCGATTCCCCCCTCCTATGTGCGCGCCGCCCGCTCGCTTGGCGCATCACCTTGGCGGGCTTTCTGGTCCGTCTATCTTCCATTGACCTTCCCGGGCATTGGCGCTGGTATCATTCTTGTGGCGACCTTGGCCCTGGGTTTCTTCATAACGCCCGAGCTCCTCGGAGGACCCGAACACCAGATGGTCAGCTACTTCGTCGCATTCTTCACCAACATGAGCGTCAATTGGGGTCTAGCCTCGGCGCTGGGCACATGGCTCTTCCTCATGACTGTTGCTTTCTTGGCGGTGGTTTACCGGGTATTTGGCATAACGAGGGTCACCATATGACAAGAGGTTTTACCGCCGAACGCTTATCGAGTTTACTCCTCAGTACGATATTGGCGACGATCCTTGGATTTCTAGTCCTCCCGATCCTCATGGTTATCCCGCTCTCGTTTACCAGCGGCGACTTCTTCGTCTATCCGCTTCCGGGCTTGTCGATGCGGTGGTATAGAGAACTTTTCGGCAATCCGATGTGGATGGGCTCGTTTCGCAACAGCATCGTGGTTGCGTCTTGCACGATGGTGCTCGCTACCACGCTTGGCACCGCAGCGGCTGTCGGGCTTTGGCGATCGAGGAGCTGGCTCGGCACCGCTGTCACCGCGTTGTTGATCTCGCCGCTGATCGTTCCGGCCGTCATCGTGGCGATAGCGCTATTTTTCCTTTATGCCCGGCTGGGCTTTGCGGGCAGCATGTTGGCACTTATCCTGGGACATACCACGATATCGCTGCCGCTCGTCGTGCTCACAGTGGGGGCGACGCTCCAGGGCTACAACCCGAACCTGACGCGGGCGGCTCAAAGCCTCGGCGCCACGCCACTTCGGACATTCTTCGGGGTGACGCTGCCACTGATTGCCCCCGGTGTTGGGACCGGGGCATTGCTGGCGTTTTCGACGTCTTTCGACGAGGCGGTCCTCTCGCTGTTTCTCGGCGGCCCCGACCAGCGCACATTGCCGCGGCAGATATTCTCCGGTCTGCGAGAAAGCATCACGCCGGTTGTCGCCTCAGCGGCCACACTCATCATCCTGCTGGCTGCGGTTCTGCTCCTTCTCGCCCAATATTTGCGTGCCCGCGCAGTGCGCCTCCACGACGCCCAATGATAGCGCAACGGAGCCGCAAGCCCAGCCCGCTTTTCATGCACAGGGTCAACGCCATGTCCACAATGCGACTTCCAGATCTCCGCATCCCGGGTCTTCTTGCAGGTCGCAAAAAACACGAGCACGCAGCAAGCCTCCGCTGAACTCAACCGAACCCGCACTCCGGTGGTGCGGTTGCCGATCGTCTGGATTACACTTTTTTGACAACGGATAAGGGAGAAAACCGATGAATGTTGCCCATCTGGAAAATGACAAACTGTCCAATCTGCCATTTTATAACGAGCGCGTTGACCTCGCCTGCGCCTTTCGATGGACGGCACGGCTCAACATGCATGAGGCGGTCGCAAACCATTTTTCGCTCGCCGTCAACGATGACAACAGCCAATTCCTCATGAACCCCAACCAGGTGCATTTCTCACGTATCAAGGCGAGCGATCTCTTGTTGCTTGATGCCAACGACCCTGAGGTGCTGTCGCGCCCAAACGCACCCGATCTGACGGCCTGGGGGCTGCATGGCGCCGTGCATCGCAACGTCCCGCATGCGCGCTGCGTCATGCATGTCCATTCGATCCATGCTACCGTCCTGGCATCGCTGGCGAATTCGACGATGCCGCCGATCGATCAAAATTCGGCCATGTTCTTCAACCGCCATGTCGTCGACGACCAGTATGGCGGCCTGGCTTTCGAAGAAGAAGGTGAGCGCTGCTCGCAGCTTCTGGCTAATCCCAAGCACAAGGTCATGGTCATGGGCAACCACGGCGTGCTGGTCATCGGCAGCAGCGTGGCGGATGCGTTCAACCGGATGTTCTATTTCGAACGTGCCGCCGAGACCTACATCAAGGCACTTTGGACGGGGCGCCCACTCCGGATCCTTTCCGACGCAATCGCCGAGAAAACCGCCGGTGAAATGGATGATTATCCTGCCTGGGCCGAGCGCCATCTGTCCGAACTGAGGGAAATCCTCGACGAGCAGGAACCTGTCTACCGGAGCTGAACTGCGGACCGACCCCTCCGGCAACGGTTGGGGTATTACCATGTGCGGTTTCGTCAACTACGGGCGGGCTTTGCTGGGCGAGCGTCAGCTTGCGGTCAAGCCTTTGCTATCGAGTGGTCTTTGCACCACCGCTCCCGGAGTGGACCTCACCTGGTATTGACAACTCGCGACCAATTAGTGTCCCTGCTCAGCCAAATCATTTGCGACCGGTTTTACCTGGCCGGTCGCTGGAAGGTCATGCAAATGACAAGCAGATTCATGGTCCTGTGCAACTGAACGCAGCGCGGGGTTTTCCTGCCTGCAGCGATCGAAAGCATGACGGCAGCGTGTATGGAAGCGGCAGCCGTCCGGCGGCGCGATGGGATTGGGGATTTCGCCCGTAAGCACGATGCGGTCGCGCTTGGCGTTGACCTCCGGAACTGGAATGGCGGAAAACAACGCCTGGGTGTACGGATGAAAAGGCCGTGAGAAGATGCTCCGCTTGGGTCCCATCTCGACGACCCGTCCGAGATACATTACAGCGACCCGGTCCGCCAGATGCTCGACGATCGCAAGGTCATGGCTGATGAACAACAGCGCCAAATTGAGTTTCCGCTGTAAGTCCTGCAGCAGGTTTACGATCTGTGCCTTGACCGACACGTCGAGAGCCGAGACGGCCTCGTCGCAGATGATGAGATCCGGCTCCGCGGCGAGCGCGCGCGCGATGCCGATACGCTGCCTCTGCCCCCCAGAGAACTCGTGCGGCCATCTGCCAAGCGCGTCGTGCGGCAATTTCACCATATCTAGCGCAGCTTCAATCTTTCGTTGTTCGCCTCGCGCATCGGCTGCAAGGCGAAAGTTGCGGATGGGTTCTGCCAGGATGTCCCGAACGCGCATGCGCGAATTCAGGCTGGCATAGGGATCCTGGAAGACCACTTGTATGTGACGGCGAAGCGGTCGAAAGGATTTTTCCGACAGATTGTTGATCAGGCGGCCATCCAGCAAAATCTCCCCCGAGGTCGCTTGAAGGAGCTTGAGGACCGTTCGTGCCACGGTCGATTTTCCGCAGCCTGACTCGCCGACAATGGCCAGCGTTTCGCCTTTCTCGACGACGAAGGAAACGTCGTCGACGGCTCGAAGGCTGCGGGCGTTGTGTCCGAAGAAGCCGCCACCCAGGCTGTAATATTTCCTAAGGTTCTTGACCTCAAGTAAGCTTACCGTCATGCAAACATCTCCTCGCCGTCGTAGTGGCAGCTGACATTGTGGCCCCTTCCAACTTGACGGTAGGCAGGCGCCTGTTCCCGGCACAGCTGAGTGGCAAACTTGCATCGTTCGGCAAAAACGCATCCGACGATCCGCAGCTTCAGATTGGGCACCAATCCCGGGATCTCGTTGAGGCGCTGCTGGCCGGGATTGGCGGACGAGCCCAGCCTCGGCACCGCGGCGATCAGCCCTTTTGTATATGGATGGCGGGGTTTTTCGAGCAGGTCCGCGACCGGCGCCTCTTCCATGATCCGGCCCGCATACATGACGACGACCCGCTCGGCAAGTTCGGCGACAACACCAAGATCGTGAGTGATCAGCATCATGGCCGCCCCGGTTCGATCCCTTAGGCCCCGCATCAGGTCGAGGACCTGGGCTTGAATGGTCACGTCAAGGGCCGTAGTCGGCTCGTCGGCGATTAACAGTTTGGGATTGCAGGCGAGAGCTATGGCGATCATCACTCGCTGACACATGCCGCCGGACAGTTGATGAGGATACTCGTTCATGCGGCGAGAGGGATCGGAGAGGCCGACGAGCGCGAGCAACTCGATCGCCCGTTTGTTCGACGCTGACGTGCTGAGGTTCTCGTGCTTCTTCAGCGTCTCCCGGAGTTGATAGCCAATCTTGAGCACGGGGTTGAGGCTCATCATCGGCTCCTGAAAGATCATGCTGATATCTTTACCGCGCAGGGCATTCAGGCTACGGGCGGGAAGCTTCAGAATGTCGGAACCGTCAAACAGAATCTCACCGGTAATCCTTGCCGGCGGCTGTGGAACGAGGCGCATGATCGAGTTGGCGGTGACGGATTTGCCGCTGCCCGACTCGCCCACGATGGCGACGATTTCACCTTCGTTGATGTGAAACGAGACGTCGTTTACCGCGCGGCTGACACCGGTGGCGGTGTCAAAGCTCGTGCGTAGATTCCTGACTTCGAGCAAGGCCATCTCAGTGCACCTATACAAGTTGCGAGCCGCGCGGATTAAGGGCGTCGCGCAACCCATCGCCGAGCAAATTCACCGCGAGTATGCTCAGCGAAAGAAACACGGCCGGGAAGAAGACGATAAACGGCTTCACCTGCCACAGCGAGCGGCCGGCTGCCATGACGTTGCCCCAGGTGGGAATGGTCGATGGGATGCCCGCGCCGATGAACGAGAGAATTGACTCCGTGATCATGGCGCTGCCGCAGATGAACGTGCCCTGCACAAGAATTGGGGCGATCGTGTGTGGGAGAATATGATGGAGAATGATCCTTGGCGGCGGCGTGCCGCTCGCCACAGCGGCGTCGATGAACTGCATGTCGCGCAATGACAAAACCACGCCGCGGACTAGTCGCGCGACGCGGGGGATCTCCGCAATCGATATCGCGATGATGACATTGACCATGCTCCCTTCGGTCAGGCTGATGAGCGCAATCGCCAGCAGGATGGGAGGTATCGACATCCATCCGTCGATGATGCGCATGATGACATTGTCGCTCCAGCGCACGAACCCGGAAATTAGGCCGATAAGCAGCCCACCGGCGCTGGCGACGATCGCCACCGAAAGGCTGACGATAATGGAGACCCGAGAGCCATAGATGACACGGGAGTAAAGATCGCGACCAATCGAATCTGTGCCAAACCAGTGTTCGGCCGAAGGCAGGCGAAGGCGTTCGGTCGGCGCTATCCTGGTAGGGTCCACGGTTCCAAGTAAGGGGGCGAAGATGGCCATCAGCACCAACAGGCAAAGCAGCGTACCGCCGGCGATGACCAATGGATAACGGCGCACGAGAGCCGCCATCTGCGACGACGCCGGCCGGTCATGCAGCGCCTCGTCCTGGTCAGACGTTGAGAGTGCACCTGTGTCGGGGAGTTTGGAGAGCTTGACTGCCATTAGTAGCGTATCCTTGGATCGAGCATCGCATAGATGATGTCGACCATCAGGTTGATCAGGACGTAGAGGAAGCTGAACAACAACACGATGCCCTGGATGACGGGATAGTCACGCTGAAGGATGGCGTCGACGGTCAGTCGTCCAAGCCCTGGAATTGCGAAGACCGTTTCGGTCACCACCGCTCCACCGATCAGGAGCCCTATGCCCGTTCCGATGATCGTGACAACAGGGACTGCTGCATTCTTGAGTGCATGGATGAATAGAATGGCGCCGGGTCCGACGCCCTTGGCCCTCGCAGCCTTGACGAAATTGTTGGCAAGCACTTCGAGCATGGCCGAGCGCGTTATGCGCGCAAGCAGCGCAATATAGGCCAGGCTCAACGCAAGCGCGGGCAGTATCAACTTTCGAAGCCAGGGCCAGATTCCTTCGCTTATCGGCGTGTACCCCTGCAGCGGCAGCCAGCCTAGCTTCACTGCAAAAATGTAGGTCACGAGATAGCCGACGATGAAGACGGGGATCGAAAAACCAAGGACTGACAGCAAAAGAACCAGTCGGTCGGCAAGTTTTCCCGCCTTCCATGCCGCCAGAACACCGAGCGGCACCGCAGTGAGCACAGCAAGGATGATCGTCACAGCCATCAGCGAGAGGGTCGGGCCGATACGCTGGCCGATGACGGTGGCGACGGGAAGATTGGTGAAGATAGATCGTCCCAGGTCGCCTGTGACAACTTGACCAACCCAGGTTGCGAACCTGATGAGATACGGCTCGTTAAGGTTTAGGGCTTCCCTGACGCGGTCGATATCCGCTGGCGTCGCCTGGTCCCCGGCGATGACCGCCGCTGGGTCGCCTGGCGTGATGTAAAGCAGGCTGAACACGAAGAGGGCGACGACCGCCATGATCGGGACGGTCGTTAGGATCCTGGTGAGAATATATTTTAACATGGTTTGCCTATCGTCGCTTCAAACGCCGCGCTAACTTCGGCGCAACCTCAAGAACGGGCCAGGCTCGGGGTTGGACGCATGAACCTGGCGCTCGCCCGACGCGGTTGTCGTCAGACGTCCTTTTTCAGATTCCAGAACAGCGCGTAGCCATTCAGGATACCCTTGACGTTCTTGTTGAAAGCGGTGGGCGGCGTCCACATACCGGTCGGCAGATAGGGGACCTCTTGGAAGCAGGCCTCTTGCAATTTCCTGCAGGCCGCAAGCCGGCTTTCGGGCGTTCCAGCATCCATGTACTCGTCGCGTAGCGTTTCCAGCGCCTCGCTTTTTGCCCAGCCGTAAGTGCCGGACTTTCCGTTGCCGCGAATGAACGAATGTGCTGCCGGGCTGATGGTATTGATGCCGCCAGCGACATTAGCAAACAGGTTCCATCCGCCTTTTGACGCGGGCTCCTGTGAGCCGAGGCGCTGCAGAACCGAGCCCCAATCCAATTCCTGATAATCCAAATTGATACCGACGCGACGGAGCATGTCGCCCCCGACCTGGCTTTGCGCATTGATGGCAGGGAAATCCGTGGGCACGAGCATGACCACCTTTTCGCCCTTGTATCCGGCCTTGACTAGATCAGCCTTAACCTTTTCCAAATCGCGCGGGCTGGTCATAACACTCATACCCGCGTCGTTCGCTGCCGGGCTGCCAGGGAGGAAGAAGCCGACATTGTCCTGCCAGTAAGCCCGCTCTTCGCCCATCACCGCTGTCGTATAGTCGGATTGCTTAATCGCTCCAAAAAGCGCTCGCCGAATGGCGGGATTGTCGAAAGGCGGGTACAAATGGTTGAAGCGGAGCATGCCGAGAACGCCTGCTTTGTCCTTAACCTCGACCGAAACGTCCGAAGAGGCCTGCAACAGAGGCAACAAGTCCGGCAGCGGCGCTTCCCACCAGTCGACTTCACCTGACAGAAGGGCGCTCGACGCTGTCGAGGCGTCCGGGATTATGCGCCATTCAACGCGATCGACATTGACGATCTTCGGCCCCGCCGCAAAGTTAGGGGTTCCTCCAGACCGCGGGATATAGTCGGCGAACTTTTCATAGACGACCCGCGATCCAACCACTCGTTCAGAAGCGAGGAATTTGAACGGGCCACTTCCCACCATTTCGGTTATCTGCGTGCTGGGCGGCGTCTTTGCGAGACGCTCGGGCATCATAGGACAAATGCCGGACCCTTTCGCAAGAGCATGTGCGAGTAGCGGGAACGGTTTCTTCAGACGGAATTCGACCACAGTATCCGACGTCGCGACAAGTTCGTTCGTCGCATTCTTCAGGGTCTGGCCGAAAGGATCCTTCAGACACCAACGCTCTACGCTTGCAACGACGTCGCGTGCAAGAACCGGCGTTCCATCATGCCATTTCAATCCTGCACGCAGCGTCATTACCCATCGGCGACCATCGTCTTCGATGATATGACCATCCACCATCTGGGGTTGCGGATTGTAACTGTCGTCGAAGCCATAGAGCGCGTCGAAGACCATCATAGCGTGGTTGCGAGTAATCAGGGCCGTAGTGAAAACCGGATCGAGGATTGCCAGATCCGCTTGTGGTACAAAACGGAGTACCTTGGCATCCTGCCCCCTAGAAAGCCGCGGCATAGCCAAAAGCCCAGCGGCTCCGGCCGCGCTCTTCAAGAATGTTCTGCGGTCCATCGTTTTATTCCCCTTTTTGATTTTTGAGATCCGAGATCTGTCAAACGACCAAGATGATCGGATCATCTTCCTTCTGCCGAATTGCGCATCCGTACCGTCCGTGATCGCAATACAACTGCCGGCGTTTCGATCGTGCCGGCCGAGCCGATCCGAGTGTGCACGCCCCAAGCAATCGGCCTCCACTCGATCGACTTCGAGACGCCTCCCCTTCGGTCGCTCGGCGAGCTGATCGCCTACTGAGTTCTCATAACTGCTATATCAGTATTCATGCAGTCTACACGATTGTCAACCACGCTTAAGCGCGACATCCGCGACGGCTCCGACTGCTAGCGGTAGGAGTATGGCGCTTGCAGTTGATGGACCCCGATGCCTGTCCACAGCAGAAGCTACGGAGAACAGGCATGCTGAGTCTTTGGCTCTTCACAGTATTTTTGAGCCGAATGCCGGTTTTTTTGGAGGTCTACTGCTGAGGCGGTGTAGCTTCCAATCGGTTGCGGACGACATTTTCCAAAAGACGGGAGATATTGTTGTCATAATCGTTGTGCGGCAGGCTGCCACAGAATGTGATCGAGCCCACTGAAAAGACAAATCTGCCATCGGAGTGTGGGATTAGGCAGAGGTCTGCCCGGATCTGCGATCTCTGATAGGCCTGTGTCTGCGCCTCCTGGTCCGATATCTTCTCCGGCACGCAAATGTAGTGGTCGTAAGGATGGTTCTCAGACGTCGCGAGTACCAGTGTCTGCGCCGGCGTTCCAAGTCGGTTATCGACACAGTCAAGTTCGAACCCCGCGGCGCCCCCGCCAGACAGGCCAAAATCCCCGAGAGTGAGGTCGTCTATACCGGAAAACACCCAGGCTGCAGCATCCGGAATTGCGGAAGAACGACGATAATACGACCCGGTAAAATCGCCTTGCGCGGCCATCCCTACGCCAAAAAGACGTTGCGGCGGGCGGTCGTTGCGGACCCATAGGCCACCATAACTCCCATCGAGCGCGTTATAATATTCGCCAGGTTCAGCATCCCAGGTGCGGGTGCCATTCTCAGCCCGCCTGATCTCGTAGACGTCTGGAACTTCGTCACTGCGAGCTACACGCCAATAGAATCCATTGCCGCCGAGATACGCGAAACTACCCAGGTCAAGGCAATAGGTCTCGATCGCATCGAGCGTCTGCTTTGTCTGATATTCGGGATGAGTGGTGGTCATCACCAAGCAATAGGGCGCCAGAAGCTCAACCCCTTCCCGGTCGAGATCGTGATCGGTCAAGACGTCGAAAGCAATTCCTTTTTCGACGAGCCAGCTGACGAGGTGCATGTCTGCCGGAAGGTGACGTAACCCTGAGCCATAGGGATCGAGATAGGCAAAAAAGCCTGGCCGCATGGTGATGAACGGTCGGCGAGACGACGCGTAGACGACGCCACTGCCATCCGGGTGTCGATCATAGGTTGACGGACCAAGCTGCAAATTTTCGGCTGGATGGTTGGGGTAGGCACCCCATTCCTCTCGGCGTCGTCGGTATGCGTCGTCGAAATTCGAACGCCGAAAGTTCGCATAGACCTGGTAGGTGATCGTGGGAAAGAGCACTGCGATCTTGCTGGTCGACCCCTGCTCCGGCAGAACGAATATGGGAACGATATCCGTGCGATCCTGTACCTGCAGGCGCACACCATAAACACCGCTTTGAAGCGTCTTTGGAATGACGAATTCAAAATCGGTGTCCCACAGGCAGTCGTATAGATCATCCTCGTGGAAATGGATGGCGGCGTAGTCACGCGGGGCATGGCGCCAGCACATTTCGTCTCCCTCCCAGCGCGACCCTCGAACGCCGCGGGTGGGCAAATTGTGCAACCTGCCGTCGACCTTGTCGGGGCCACGATCCCTGATGATCGTCGTTGGAATATCCAGCCCGAAGTCCCACCAGGCAACCAGGCGGGGATCGTCCTCCGCCAGATCGATTAGGGCGGCGGCATCGCGCAAAACTGCGAGATCCTCCAGCCTTCCGTTGAAGAAACTTTCGTAGCCTGCCTTTGAGCGCTCGGCCGCCAGGACGATCGCCGACAGTTCTTTCGGTTGAAAAGATAGCGGCAGGTCGACGACTGTGGCGCCGGCGGCGCGTGGCCCGAGTTCCGTTTGAGAAAACGAAAGCCGTCCCGGCTGCAGGATAATAGCGAATTCATACCATTTGTGACTAGTGATCGGGGCTGGAAGACATGCCACACCTTCGCCGAATTCGAGGGCCGCTCCTGCGACGCCGACGGTTACAGCAGCGGCATTTCCATGGCCAAAGTCGAGCCAGAGTGCGACCTGCCGCCTCGCATCGAGAAGCCGCGGCTGCATTCGGAACGTCACTGCCGTTCCAGGCACGCAAGGGATTGGTTTCGAGAGCTCGATAGTCCCATAGGACCCCGGCGTCGAGGGCTGGAAGCGAGAAGGATAGCTTCCAGCAAAACCAACATCCACGTCTTCAAACCTCATGCCGGGTCCATCCGGATTGGGATCCGCAGAAATAATTCTCACGAAGTCGGCGTGAAAGCTCGCCTTCGCCTCGCTCGACACCTTTATTGCGACCGTTTCTCCGGGACGCGCTGAGATCTTATCCGCATAGCCAACGATGACTGCCAAGTTCTGCTCCAATCCAGTTCGTGAGGCTAGTCCTGCCGCCGCGTATCATTCGGTAGTGTCCATCCGGATTGACAAGACTGCTAAGGGTATGAATACTGATATAGCAAAAATAAAGCAAGCTCCCGATAGTGCTGGTGGTGGCTTGCCCTAACCCGGATGAAAGGCGCCGCAATGTCAGTCGCACATATGTCGGATGCGACCCTCGATACACTCTTCCAGCTCGTCGGCACCGACCGTGCGACGATCGGCGAGATGTTTCGGGCGCGGTGCAAAATCACTCCTGACGCGGTTTTCCTCATCTGGGAGGGAAAGCGATGGACCTATGCGGACGCATGGCGTGAGGCGAAAACCTTTGCCCTCGCGGTTGCGGCTAGCGCAACTGGGGGGAGCGTTTGCGGAATGCGGGTTGCGACCTATCTTCCGAACAGGCCAGAGGCATTCTTTGTTGCTCTTGGAGTTCAAGTGGCGGGTGCTGTCTATGTCCCGCTGAACCGGCAGCACAAAGGCGTTCTTCTCGCGGACATGCTGGCCCGGTCTAGTCCCCAGCTAGTGGTTGCCGATCAAAATAGCTCGACAGACTTGTCGGAGGCCCTTCCGGACGGCAGTCAACTTCTGCTAGTAACGGAAGACGACGCGGAACTCTTGGGTTCAACCAAGCCGACTATCAGCTACTCTAGTGCCATGTCGAGCGCCGTATCGACCTCGGCAGACATGTTTCACATCCCTGGCGCGTCCGACACCGCGATTATCATGTATACTTCAGGCACGACCGGGCGCTCGAAAGCGGTGCTACTGCCGCATGCCATGTTTACCCGCGGCGGCGCCTATCTTGCAGATGCGTTTGGTTATCAGTCAGATGACGTACTCCATGCCTGGATGCCGCATTTCCACATCGCGGGGCAACTTCACACGCTGTGCGCTGCGATCGTCTCGGGTGCGGCCATCGCCCTGTTTCCGACCTTCTCGGCGAGCCGTTTCTGGAATCAAATTGCCGATACCGGCGCCACCGCCTTTAGTGCACTGCCTAACGTGCTGGCCATCCTCGAGAATGCCCCGCCTATGGCCACCGACAGCAGCAACACGTTGCGGGTCGGGCTGGCGGGAATGTTGACGGAAGAAACGAGGGAGCGCTTCGAACGCCGTTTTGGCGTTACCCTTTACGACCAATACGGGATGACGGAAGTCGAGCCTGTGACGCTGCCGCTGAAATCGAGGCGTGTTCCGTCTGGTTCGGCCGGCGTTGCCGGTCCAGATTACGAAATCACCATTCTCGATGTGGACGACATGGAACAGCCCGCCGGTGCTTTGGGTGAGATTTGCGTCCGGCCGCTCCATCCAGACGTGATGATGAAGTCCTACGAGGGTGACAGCGACACGACGGTCGCCCAATGGCGCAATCTCTGGTGGCATACAGGCGATCTGGGCTCGATCGACAGCGACGGGTTCATTTATGTGCGTGGTCGCATTAAACACATGATCCGCAGGCGCGGCGAAAACATCTCGTCTGCAGAGCTCGAAAGCATTTTGGCCCAGCATCCGAATGTTGCCGACTGCGCAGCTGTCGGCATTCCCTCCCCATTGGGGGACGAGGACGTCAAGGCCGTCCTCGTGCCTGGTGCCGGTGAGGTTATAGACCCCGTCGCTTTTCACACGTGGTGCGCGGCCCGTATGGCCCATTTCATGGTACCGCGCTTCATCGAGATCCGCGACGAGCTTCCCTATTCCGGCATCGGCAAAGTCGACAAGAACCTCCTGAAGCTGGCACACGGGGCGCTTTGGGATGCCGAGACGGTGACACACAAACAGCCTTTGGAACGACAACTGTGACCGGTTATAAAGCGCCTCTGCGCGATATGGAATTCGCTCTCTACGAGCTTTTCAGCGCCGACAAGATCTTGGCAGCGTTGCCAAGATTTGTCGGCCTGGAACGCACAACCATGGATGCTGCGACAGCTGAAATAGCGAAATTCGCGGAGCGTGAACTGGCGCCTCTCAATCGAACGGGCGATGAGGTCGGCTGCCGGCTCGAAGAGGGCAGCGTCACGACGCCGCCCGGGTTTGTGGAAGCTTACAAGGCCCTAGTGGACGACGGATGGTGCGCGCTTGCCGCAGATGTCGATCACGGAGGCATGGGACTGCCGGAGACGTTGCGGGTGCTCGCAATGGAGATTCTAGGCTCGGCCAACATGTCATTCAGCGACTACGTCGTCCTCGGATTTGGCGGCTACTTGACTGTCAGGGCTCATGCAGCCGAGCCGATACGCTCGATCTGCCTCCCCCGATTGGCAAGTGGTCAGTGGGCGGCGACCATGTGCATGACCGAGCCGCATTGCGGAACCGATCTTGGGTTGCTATCCACCCGTGCCGAAAGGGCGGGTGACGGAACGTACCGCATTACCGGAATCAAGATATTCAATTCGGGCGGCGATCACGATTTGACCGAAAACATCATCCATCTCGTGCTCGCACGTCTGCCTGATGCGCCGCCAGGCCCCAAAGGCGTTAGCCTGTTCCTGGTGCCCAAGTTTCAGTTTGACCAAGAGGGCACCTTGGGGCAACGCAACACTGTAGCGGTGAGGCGGCTGGAGCGCAAGTTGGGCTATCGCGGATCGGCAACTTGCGAGACACATTTCGAAGACGCCGTTGGTTGGATGGTGGGAGAACCGGGCGCTGGATTGCGTGCATTGTTCGTGATGGTCAACTTCGCCAGACTCACCACTGCCCAGCAGGGTCTGGCAGCCGCCGAGCCGGCTCTGCAAAAGGCGCGTTCTTACGCCCATGAGCGGCTGCAGGGACGCGCCCTAAACGGCCCGCGCTATCCCGAGCTGCCCGCAGATCCGATCGTCGTCCATCCCGATATTCGGCGCATGCTGTTGACCGGTCGCGCGTTCACGGAGGCGGCGCGGGCACTTCTGGTATGGGCGGCGATTAACATCGACATAGCTCGTGAAGAGACAGACAAGTCTGCGGCCGAACTTGCGGATGACATGGTTCAGATCGTAACGCCGATTCTGAAAGCGGGGTTGTCGGAGATGGGCTTCGAGGCCACCTCCAACGCCATGCAGGTCTTCGGCGGTCATGGCTATATACGCGACACCGGCGTTGAACAATATCTTCGCGACGGCCGCCTCTCTTTGATCCAGGAAGGCGCCAACGGAATTCAGGCGCTGGATCTGCTCGTCCGGAAAATGAATACCCATAGCGGACGCCTCCTGCGAAACATGCTGGTCCATCTTGATCGCGAGTGCGAACAGCTCGCCGGGCGCAAAAGCGCTGTGGAATTCTTCAGGCCGTTCAGTGACGCCATCACCCGCTTGCGTCGCACGACGGAGATCGTGATGGCTGCCGGCGCACGCAACCCGGATGAATACGGCGCGGCGGGCATCGAATATGTCCGGCTTTGCATGTTGACTCTGATGGCATGGATCTGGGCTCGCTCTGGCGCCACCGCGTACGAAGCGCTGGAAACCGGCCTTGACGAAGCCATTTATGGTGAAAAGCTCGCAACTGCACGAGTCTTCTTCAGCCGCATGCTACCGGCAAGTCTTGGCCTCGAGGCGGTGCTCCTCAATGGCGCGCGCTCTTTGATGGAACCGGCCGATTCTTCGATTTAGCGGGGGTGAACCTTATGACCGACACTGTCCGGTGTGAACGCGATGGGCACATTCTTACGATCACGCTTGATCGCCCCAAGGCGAATGCAATCGATGCGGCCACCAGCCGGCAACTTTATGCGGCATTCGCCAGCTATCGCGATGATGAAAGGCTGCGCTGCGCTATCATCACGGGAGCTGGGAACAAGATTTTCTCGGCCGGATGGGATTTGCGTGCTGCCGTCTCGGGAGAAACCGAGAATGCAGACTACGGACCAGGCGGATTCGCCGGGCTGACCGAGATGTGGGATTTGGACAAACCGGTAATCGCAGCGGTCAATGGAGTTGCGATTGGCGGCGGGGTCGAACTTGCGCTGGCTTGTGATCTGATTGTCGCCACCGACACGGCAACCTTTGCATTGCCTGAAACGCATGTGGGCGTGGCGGCCGATGCCGGCGGCTTGCAACGTCTTCCGCGCAAGATCCCGCTCAACATCGCCGCGGAAATGCTGTTGACTGGCCGGAAAATGGATATGGCTGAGGCTGCACATTGGGGACTTGTCAATCGGGTCGTGCAGGCATCCGAACTTATGGGAAGCGCGCGCGGGCTGGCGCAGATTATCGCGGACGGCGCTCCCTTGTCGGTGCGTGCAATCAAGGAATGTTTGCGCGAGATGGACGGAATGACAGTGCGCGAAGCCTTTGACGCCATCCGCTCACACCGGTTTCCGGTGCACGCGAGGATGCTAACGTCCAAAGATCATCTCGAGGGTCCTAAGGCCTTCATCGAAAAGCGTCGTCCGCAATGGACTGGATGCTGATAAAGACCGCCCGCCTTGAAATAGCGCTACATCAGCCCGGAATTATTCGCCCCAGTCCGTGTCAACAACGGCAGTGAACTCACTCGGACGATCTGTCCCGACCGGGCTCACCGATAACCGCTATATCGCAAGCTTCGGCGAGAAATACGCGCCGAATTCTGAATGCCCGCTGGTTCATCAGCCTTGACGACGCGCGGTCAAGGATCGAAGATCGCCGTAATGAACGCTGCTGCTAATCGATATTATTGCCGTCTCCTCATTGACCGATCGTTTGTATTGCAATTTGGTGTCGCGATTGCAGGAGGACACATTGCGAGTATTTTCTAAAATTAGCGAGTTGCGGTCGGCACTTGGGGCGTTGAGACAGCATAACCGGAGTGTCGGTTTCGTACCGACGATGGGTTACTTGCATGCCGGTCATATGGAACTGGTTTCCCGCGCCCGAGCCCAAAACGACATGTTGGTAGCATCGATTTTCGTCAATCCGCTACAGTTCGGGCCTTCGGAGGATCTCGGCAAATACCCGCGCGATCTTGAACGGGACGCTGAGATGTTGAAGCAGGCGGGTGTCAATATGCTTTTTGCGCCCGCTGTCAGCGATATGTATCCAGAGCCGATGCTTACGAGCGTCGACGTGCACCCAATAGGAGATCAACTCGAAGGCGCTGTGCGCCCTGGCCATTTCGCCGGCGTTGCGACCGTGATCTGCAAGCTTTTCAACATCGTGCAGCCGCATCGGGCCTATTTCGGAGAGAAGGACTATCAGCAGGTCGTTGTAATCAAACGAATGACCGCCGACTTGGCGCTGCCAGTGGAGATCGTCGCCGTGCCGACCGTCAGGGACAAGGACAGCCTCGCCCTATCGTCGCGCAATGTTTATCTTGGCGCAGCGGAGCGTCGCGCTGCCGTCATCATACCGAGGACACTTGATGAGGCGGAGCGACTGGTTACCGATGGCATCAGCGATCCCGGTGAGCTTGAAGATCGACTGAAAGCATTTCTCGCCAACGAACCCCTTGCCAATCCCGAGATCGTTGCTGTCAGGGATGCGTCGACCTTGCAGCCGGTCAGCGCCATTAAGGATCCGGTTGTCATCGCGCTTTTCGTGCGGATCGGAACGACGCGCCTCCTGGACAATAGAGTGATCGGCAATCGCGCTATGAGCAGTCTCGGTGTGGTGCCATGAGCACGGCGGGAATTGCAAAGCGTCTGACGCCGTCGCGTATTGCACCATGAAGGGTACGGCCAGATCGTCTGCTTGATCCGCCTATGCGACCTCGATTGCCCGCCTCCTTGCCGGCACTGCGAACCCCAGTTGGTCTGCGACTTCTCGGGCATGGTGCTCTGCGGCATGGATACCTCGTAAGCAAGGCTTGTGTAGTCGTCGACATGCATTTCAGACCTTTGAATGCGTGTTTCTGCGGCAGCCGCAGATTATGCGGCGGATGCTCGCTCGCGATTTCCTGAACTTGGAACATACTTCTAAGAAACCCTCCTCACGCTGTGCGCAAGAAGTTGGGGATTGGGCACAAGCACAGCAAAGGCAGCCATATCTCTTCAAATCGATTAAATGAAATTCAATCGATTTGAGGCCTAAGCAGCTGATTTACAATCCGTTTGGGACATGCTGTTTGAGATTGGCAAAATGGCGAGTGAGGAAGCGAATGTCCAAGAAGGCCGACCATCGACAGCCTGCCCAACCGACCACAATTCCGGATCACGTTGTCGACCAACTTGAAAGCGAGTGGCATCGCATGCGAGCCGCCATTGAAACCACACCTCGCAAGAAACCTCAAAAGGATGAAGATTGTACCCCCTTCGTCCTCCCCTGCGGTGTCATCCCCAGCTGACCCCCGGAAAGGTTCATATTCACCCAGCCAGGCAGTTCAATCGCCCAGGTGATGAAGTTGACGCTGCGCAAAAGCACGCCGCCGCGTGCACGCGTGACATCGACTTATTTCAAACAGGTACCTCCGGCTAGGAAACGACAGCTTGAAATTTAGCGGCGAGTTCCGCAGCGTTCTTCAGCCCCCCCGCTTTCATAAGCCGACGACGATGGGATTCGATCGTCCGTCGAGAAAGGCCAAGCTCGACGGCGATTTGTTCATTCGTTTTCCCCTGGGCAACGAGCGCAACGATTTGACGCTGCCTGTCCGTGAGTGAAAGTCCGCGCGCCACCACTGGCCGCGCCAATGGCTGGAAACAGTATAGCGCCTGTGCGAACGGATCGCCTGGATGTCGAGTACGGCCATGAACCTGACACCAAAAGCGACGACCGTCGCATGCTGTCATAATTCGCTCATCATAATAGACGTGTCCCCCAGACAAATGAGCTTGCCACATCCGGCCGGTCCTAACGAAATCCGCGTGCTTTGGATAAAGACGCGCAAAGCTCTTCCCTACGAGGTCGGCGCGGAGATATCCGAACAAAACTAGGAATTCTTCGTTGCAATCGCGGATTATGCGATGGGTTGCATACACCATCGGCACCGGCATCTCTTGCAGTGAGAACTGCGCTCCTTCAACCCTAACATCCATATGCATTTCTCCTCCCAGATACAGTATAAATACTGCTAACTCCTAGGCCGCGCCACGACATATCCTCAAGCAGATGTATTTGCATATTGGCAGTCTAGGGAGGAGAGATTGCGAAAGATTGTATCGGACGCTTTCGAAGCGTTGGCGGAAACGATCATCGACGGCATGACGATCATGTCCGGCGGTTTTGGTCTCTGCGGCGTTCCGACAAGTCTCATCGAGGCGGTCCGCCTGTCGGGGGCAAAGGACCTGACGGTCATCTCCAACAATGCGGGCGTCGACGGATACGGATTGGGCATCCTCCTCGAAACCGGGCAAATCAGGAAAATGATCTCGTCCTACGTGGGCGAGAACAAGCTGTTTGCCGAACAGTTCCTGTCGGGCGCCCTGGAGCTGGAATTCAATCCGCAAGGCACGCTGGCCGAGCGGATACGCGCCGGCGGCGCCGGCATTCCGGCCTTCTATACGAAGACCGGCGTCGGCACGCTGATTGCCGAAGGCAAGGAAGTCCGCCGCTTCAGCGAAGACGACTATGTCATGGAGACGGGCCTGGTAGCGGACATCGCCCTCGTGCATGCCTGGAAGGGCGATCCGGAAGGCAATCTCGTCTACCGCAAGACGGCGCGCAATTTCAATCCGATGATGGCAACAGCCGCCCGGCTGACTGTCGCCGAGGTCGAAACTCTTGTGTCGGCCGGCGATATCGATCCCGATCACATCCATACGCCTGGTATCTTCGTGCAGAAGATCGTCCATGTGTCCGGTGCTGAAAAACGCATTGAGCAGCGCACGGTAAGAGCAAGACAGAAAGAGGTCGCCTGACATGGCCTGGACACGCGAACAGATGGCGGCGCGCGCTGCCCGCGAATTGCAGGACGGCTTCTACGTCAATCTCGGTATCGGCATCCCGACACTGGTTGCCAATTTCATTCCCGACGGGATGGACGTAACGCTCCAGAGCGAGAACGGGATGCTTGGAATGGGTCCCTTTCCCTTTGAGGGGGAAGAGGATGCGGATCTGATCAATGCCGGCAAGCAGACGATCACCGAGCTTTCGAAAACCAGCTATTTCTCCTCCGCCGACAGTTTCGCGATGATCCGGGGCGGCCATATTGATCTGTCGATCCTCGGCGCCATGCAGGTTTCTGAAAACGGCGATCTCGCCAACTGGATGGTTCCGGGCAAGATGGTGAAGGGCATGGGCGGCGCCATGGATCTCGTGGCCGGGGTCAAGCGCGTGGTCGTCGTCATGGAACATGTGGCCAAAGGGGAACCGAAGCTGCTCAAGGAATGCACCCTGCCGCTGACCGGCAGACGCGTGACCGACCTTGTGATCACCGACCTCGGGATATTCCGTGTCGCCCGCCATGGCGCGCCGAAATTGACGTTGATCGATCTGGCCGACGGGGTTTCGACCGACGAGATCAAGGCAAAGACGGAAGCTGCATTTGATATCAACTTGATCGACCGATGAGGTAGACCCGTGTCCAAACATTCAATTGTCATCGCCTCTGCAGCGCGCACCGCTGTCGGTTCCTTCAATGGTGCTTTCGGCACAATTCCCGCTCACGAGCTCGGCGCAGCCGCCGTCAAGGGCGCGCTCGAGCGGGCAGGTGTTTCCCCTGAAGATGTGGACGAGGTCATTCTTGGCCAGGTCTGCAGGCCGGCGAAGGCCAGAACCCCGCTCGTCAGGCAGCAATGAAGGCAGGCGTTCCCAAGGAGGCGACGGCCTGGAGCGTCAACCAGCTCTGCGGTTCAGGTCTGCGTGCCGTTGCCCTCGGCATGCAGCAGATTGCGCTCGGTGATGCGAAGATCATCGTCGCCGGCGGTCAGGAATCCATGTCGATGGCGCCGCATGCGGCGCATTTGCGCGGCGGCGTGAAGATGGGCGACATGAAGATGATCGACACCATGATCAAGGATGGTCTGACCGACGCCTTTTACGGCTATCACATGGGCGTTACCGCCGAAAATATCGCACGCCAGTGGCAGCTTTCGCGTGACGACCAGGACCAATTCGCCGTCAGCTCGCAGAACAAGGCCGAAGCCGCGCAGAAGGCTGGCCGCTTCAAGGACGAAATCGTCCCCTTCATCATCCAGGGCCGCAAGGGTGACGTAACCGTTGATGCCGACGAATATATCCGCCACGGCGCGACGCTGGAGGCGATGACGAAGCTGCGGCCGGCGTTCGACAAGGACGGCACGGTGACCGCGGCAAATGCCTCCGGCCTCAACGACGGCGCTGCTGCAGCCGTCCTGATGAGCGAAGCGGAAGCGTCGCGACGCGGCATCCAGCCGCTCGCCCGCATCGTTTCCTGGGCAACAGCAGGTGTCGATCCCCAGGTCATGGGCACTGGCCCAATCCCTGCTTCCCGCAAGGCGCTGGAAAAGGCCGGCTGGTCTGTCGCCGACCTCGACCTTGTCGAGGCCAATGAGGCCTTTGCGGCCCAGGCCTGTGCCGTGAACAAGGATCTCGGATGGGATCCTGATATCGTCAACGTCAATGGCGGTGCGATCGCGATCGGTCATCCGATCGGTGCTTCGGGTGCCCGCGTTCTCAACACACTGCTCTTCGAGATGAAGCGCCGCGGCGCCAAGAAAGGCCTTGCCACATTGTGCATCGGCGGCGGCATGGGCGTCGCCATGTGCTTCGAAGCAGTTTGAACGGCCATGGCCGTCGGCGACGAGAGAGCTCTAACCGACGCTCCTCTTGATCTTCCGAAGTTGGAAGCATGAAAGATGTTGTGGCGTCGCCGAGCATCTTATCTTCCTAGCGCTCCGGCTCATACCGACTGCTTTCCGGTAACTCGCGTAGTGGTTCCGCCGATCTTGGAACGCGCCGATTGACAAGATCGGTTCTATTCTCGTCGCTCGCTTGCCATCGTGGCACCCCGGCGTGTTGCTCGGATCGTTTGTCGCTATCGTTCCGAATCTTCGTGTCACGACCATCTCTAGCTTCGACCCTGTTCGCAGCTCGACCGCTCGCGTGCTCCGCCGCGTCGATGGCAACTCTCAGCTCTTCGTCAATCCTAGCGATTTCACGAAGGTAGGTGTTGCCTGCGGCACCGAGTTCTGCGGCGCGGGCAATCTCGAAATCAAGGCTTGCCTGCATCGATCCTTGGCCGGCGTGCTGTTCGTGCTCGACGGCACGATCGATCCGCTCACGATAATACTCGACCTTGATCATAATGTTATTTCCAGCCTCAACCGTGTCCAACCCGTGGCGAGCGACTGCCTCGTCCCACTGCCGGTTCGGATCATCCGGATCCCTGAGATCGGGGGCTTCTCGCTGATACGATCCGGCGTGCTCAGCCTGTTCCATCATCTCGCGCCGAACGTCGACGTGATCTCGGGCGGCTGCAGCGATTTCTTCGAAATTCGCCCGTTCATCAGCAGACACCAGCCGTTCTGCCTGGAACAACGCATTTTCGACGCGCTTCTCATAAGCCTCGAACTCGGAACGTGTCATGGCCCCCATGTCGTCGACCTCCGCAAGTGTTGACAGAGTAACTAATTCAGATCGGAATTTCGAGCGCGTTTCATCATCTGGTTCCTTTTGTGTTCGGCCCAACTTGAAATCATCAGTCACTGCTTCCAAACGCGATTTTTGAATATCTGCGAATAAGCCAACATCGCGGTGCTCTGAGTTTTGAGCGATTTTCGACCAGTGAAATCGAGCTATTTTGGTATAGGTCTCGCTTCGTGCTGTCGGCGCGGCCGTGGGATCTTCGCGCCGCTTTCGCTCATAACGGTAACTGCCGGCCGCTGAAGTCCCCTCATGTTCGGTGCGCCCCTCCCGGCTGATCGGCCGCACCTGGCTTTGTGCGAATGCCGGGGCGCTCGCCCGATCCCGACGATCGGTCATCTCCATGTTGATGCCGTGGGCGCGCGCCTGCTCGGCCAGTCCTTCACGCCACCGCCGAAAGGATGCAATCGTCGTCTCGACCCGGTCGCCATCGTCGGACCGCATTGCAACGATCGCATGGACGTGCACGTGCGGACGTTTGCCGCCGCCCTCCTGAGGCTTTGGGTCCATCTTGGGATCATGGAGTGAAAACACATACCTGTGGTTCGAAAACTCAGCGGCCAGGAAATCGCGCGCTGCCGCGCGAAACGCGTCAACGTCCGTTCCTGCCCTCGCAGACATGACGAGATGCATCACATCGCGCGCCTTTCGGCTGTGCAATTGGTCGCGCCACTTCAGCTGGACGAGATTGCCGGCACGCTCCACATCTCCAACCTCCTGACCATTTTGATCCTGGACAGCGCCATTAAATTTTTCGACCAGAGCCCTGAGACTCGCAGTCCCGTATTCGACACCGTTGCCGTGGCCGGTGAACCGGAAGCTCCGCTGCCTATCCTCTTCGCCACGTGCATCCAGCCGATTTTGGACGATCTCCGTTGCCTTGGCATCGGCGGTCAACCGCTCCCCGCCGGACAAGCGCAACACGGTGACTCCCTCGAGGCGATGGCCGTTTTCGGTTCGGCTTACCGCGATGGCAAACGACCGCTCACCGAGCGCATCCCTGGCGATGTCACGCGCCCAGTCATCGATCGCCTGCCCGTCAACTGGACCGCGGGCGACATCGATCCGGAAGGTACCGATATCCCGGCTCTCGGCGCGATTGCCCATCAGATGAGCCCAATCTTGCGAGATATCCGATATCGCCTCCCGCCCCTGCAGCAGCTTACCCAATTGATCCTCCATGGCGACGTCGCCGTTGCGCGAGATGTAGTTGGCCATCGCACCAAGCCTGGCGCCGCCGCCGAAGGACGTCATCTTGACGACCGCCGGCTGGCTTCCCTGGGCGAGATTCTGGAACCGCTGACCCATCGTGCGACGAGCAGGCGCCTGCCGTGGAAGTCCAAGGCTCGCCCCTCGTGTTGATCGTGTCGTTTTTCCGTTCGCGGTGGCCGACGCGCCGCCGCGACGGCGCCGCTCTTCCTCATCGAGTAGCGCCTTGCCTCGCTGGTGCTCATGCAGGAAGGCAGCCTTTTTCTGTTCCCACGCGTGGGTGAAAGCCCCGAGGAAAAACTCCATCAACTCTCCTGACGTTGGCGACCGGTCCGGACGCTGAGAGCGCCAAGCTCGATGGCGAGCGCAGCGACGACCGGTTGAAGAGCGTACAGTGTTTCGACCGCCTCGGACTGGACGAGACCACGATGCACGCCGCGGGCCAATCCGTTTAGGTTCAAGCCGACAGCCCGCAACTCGCGATGCAAAAGGGCAAACACGGCCCGATCGTCCTCTGTCAGAAACGGTACGACACCGGCTCCGTCGAGCGTAAGTGAGCGCATGAACCCCGACAAGCTCATGCCAGCCTGCTCAGCTGCGGCGGTCGCCGCCTTGAACTCGCGGTCATTCAACCGAGCGTGCACGACACGAGATTTCGGCTCGCGTGCGGCTTTCACATCCGGCATTGTCCTCTCAATCGCGGCCATGTTTTGCGTCTCGCTCGAACCCCGCCGCAGGCGCCATCGACGGCTCGTCCGTCGATCGTCAGCAAATTTGTATCACAAATTTGCGTATCCTGCCAAACCAAAATAGACTGTTTTAGATCGGGTTTGCAAGTCACTCTCCAACGACTATCGAAGCTTGCGAGTTCACCACACCTCCATCACACGGCTAGGTCGTGTGATGGCACCATGTGGCGCAATAGCATCAACGTTTTCCATTTTTATCGCGCAATATCAATTAGCTGAGCGAAGTGGCCGCTTTTCCCCGCGCGATTCAAAAATGCTGCGACAACTCGCTTCCGAGACGCGGCGTGGACAATCATCCACACACCACGATGTGGAATTTTTGATCTGGACTGAAGAGAAAAGCGATCTATTATAGATCATCTGTTATGCGCATGTTGCGATAACGGTCTCCTGTTAGTGGGGTATGCGATGTCTCGAACCTATGCAGTGGTCAGCAACAAGGGTGGCGCTGGCAAAACTACTCTGGCGACGCTTCTCAGTGGGGAGTATGCCCTCGGCCAACAGCGCGTGCTGATGATTGATGCCGACAGCCGCCAGAACCTTGCTGGATGGTGGAAGCTCTGTCACAGCAAGGGCAATGTGCCCGACAATATCGAAGTTACGATCGCAGCCACGCAGAGAGCGATCGAGGATGTCCTGAAGAAATTCGGCGACACTTTCGATCTCGTGCTGATCGATGCACCCGGCGTCGACAGCGTTCTGCAGACAACGATCATTCGCGTTTCAGATCTGGTTCTCTCGCCGGTGCAACCCGGTATCAAGGAAATCGAGGCAGCCGGACAGACGGTCGCCGAAGTGAATGAAATCAACGATCAGTTCGGCCTGTCGATCCGTCACATGAATGTCCGCACGCGCATCACGCTGACTGGCCGGAGCCTCGAGGCCTACCGCTACATACGGCCTTTCGTGGCCGGCCTGCTGGACGCCAATTATCAAACGATGCTGCTTCAAACCGAGCTGTGCGAGCGCAACATATACCGCGAGATCCAAAATGGTCTTGGAACGTTGCAGATGCAGGAGTTGACGGAACCTGTTCGCAAAGCCCGCGTCGAGGTCAAGACGCTCGTCGACGAGATCGAAACACAGCGGGCGATGACGCCGGCCGGGGCCGCTGCATGAACAAGGCGACGATCGATTTCCAGCAGTTCTCGCTCGCGCCACGTCGTAAGCCGACGGAACAGGCTGCGCCTGCAGCGCTTCTTGACGTGGCCGGAACCGAACAGATCTCCGAAAGTGAAGAGACGGCTCCAGACCTTTCGGCGAATGACACACTGCTCCCCAAGCTCCCGGAGCACGAGCGAAAAAAGCGTTCAGCCAAACGTGCGGAGGAGCAGCAGGATACACGCAGGCGACTGAAGAGCCTGAAGCGGGCCAAGGATCGGGCCATCAAGTTCTATGTGAACGTTCCCCTGGACCAGGCGACGAAGGAGCGACTTGTTCGGGCGTCACACGAAAACGAGGTGAAGATGACTGTCATCATGCAGGCGGCGATCGATGCCTATCTGGAAGACAATGGCTATTGAGCGGCAGCGTCGATATGCGCCGGTCGATGGCGCGTGGCGAATGGCGGCGGCAAAAACCGCCTCAGAAAGGCGGCTCCGCATCGATGCGGCCGTCGAGTTCGGCCCAGATCACCTCGCGCTCTGCCAGCGCCAGATCGAGTTCGGCCTCGAGCATTCGGCGCTCCGTGATGGTCTCGGCGTTTCGGGCTTCTGCGCGTAGTTCTTCGATGTGCTGGTCGATGGTCATCGTCGTTTCCTTGACTGATGTGAGAGATGACGGCGGCACGCAGGGCGGGGGAAGTCAGGTCAAGGCTCGCGAAAGCGACCGGCTGAGCCGGCGTGCGGAGGAACCGATTTTGTCGGAGCGCAGTGCAATGGAGCGGAGAGAAAATTGGAGGGGCCGTGCGGCCTTGAGTTGGCTTTTTCCGCCCGGCACAATCGGCCGGTCTGAGCAGACAGGTTTCCCTCTCGTGGGGCACCCGTCTCAGCAGTCCACGCGCTCTTGGAGAGTGCTGCCTGTATGAGACGCTTCCGATTCGACAGCGCCGAGTGCGACGAGGAGCACGCCGACTTTGGCCAGATCCTCGCGCGCGCCTATCGTGGAAAGGTTCGGCCCCTGTGTCTTTGTCGCGACCCTGGTATTCCGATGTACATCGCCGATATCGGCAACCAGCTGGTGATCAAGCGGATGCCACTGTCTGGCGGTGGGCACGATCCAACCTGCGGCTCCTACGAGCCGCCCCATGAACTATCGGGGCTCGGGCCACTCATAGGGAGTGCGATCAAGCTGGATCCGGCGGCGGGCGTTGCAGCGCTCAAGCTCGATTTTTCACTATCGAAGCGCGGGCAGACGCAGCGAACAGAAAGCGGACCAGAAGCGCGCGACAGTGTCAAATCTGAAACCAAAAAACTCTCGCTGCGCGCCTTGCTACATTATCTCTGGCACGAAAGTGGCCTGACGGAGTGGACGGCCCATTGGAGCGGCAAGCGACACTGGTGGCAGGTCTATCATCACCTGCTTGACGCGGCGGGTCACATGACTGTCAAGGGCGAGAGCTTCAAGGACCGCCTGGTGCTGCCGGAGCCATTTCGGGCAGAGGACAAGGCCGCCATCGAACAGCGGCGGGCACAGAAGCTTGCCGGTCTTTTTCAGACACGATCCGGCGCGAGACGGCTGATGGTGCTGATTGGCGAAATCAAGGAGTTCGCGGAGGCAAGGGACGGCTGGCAGGTGGTGATCAAACATATGCCGGGGTTTCGCCTGTACCTTCCAGAGCCAACGTGGAACAGCCTCCAGCGCCGCTGCGAGGCAGACCTTGCGCTTTGGCAAAGCAGCGAAGCGTCTCACTTGATGGTGATCGCCACGATCGGCAGTGGGCCGGCGGGAATTATCACGGTCGACGAGATCGCATTGATGACCGTGACCGAACAATGGCTGCCGATGGAGAATGTCTTCGAACAGGCGCTTATCGAGCGCCTGGCCGGGCTGCGGTCAAAGTCGGTCAAGGGACTTCGTTTCAATCTTTCCCGCAATCAGCCAATTGCGAACGCGATTTTGTCTGAAGCCAGACCGGGACCGTATGCACTTTATATCGTGCCGCCAGGCGTGGACGACGCATTCGAGGCGGCCATGCGGGAGATGATCGAGGCGCGATCCGATCTGAAGGCATGGGTATGGCGCGTGGCAGACGGCGAGATGCCGCCCGTGCCCCACTAGGTCCTTGCTTTAGTCCTCCTCGGGAATACCGTCGAGGAGCCCGTCATAGACCTCCATCATCGCATTGGTGATCGCCTGGCCCAGCGCGTTGCCGGCAGCCCTTACATCATCTTCGCTACCGTCGCGCGCTGCTCGCGCCAATTCGAACCCCTGCTCGGAGACGATGACCTTAGCCGCCTCGATCGCCCAGAGTCCAAAGTCGCCGCGATTGTCGATCTTGATTTCGCCGTCCATCATTCTGCCCGTGCCTCATCTTGCCCCGCGTTCTACATCGGCGCGACCGCAAAGGCTAGCATCCATAACCTTTATGAATCGAAGGCGCACCACCGATTCAAAATTCTCGTTGGACGCGGGCACGGCGCAAAGCCATCCTTGGTTCATGGCTCACTGCACATTCCAGCTCTATTGCCAGCGCATCGACGCGACCCGAAACATGGCGCGCTATTATGCCGTCTCCATGCAGCCAACCTTGTTCGGCGAGGTTGCCGTTGTCCGCTGCTGGGGCAGGATCGGACGCGCCGGCGGCGAAAAGAGTGAATTATTCGATAATGAACGCGATGCCATGGCCCGCTTCCTTGAAATCACCCGCAAAAAGCGGGCGAGAGGGTATAAACCGGTAAGTAACTGTGGAAATCGAGGTACGCCCACAATATTTGCGACACCGTATCCATGACATATGCCAAGCCTGATGGCACGGATTCCGTGTCAAAACATGATGCGGAGAACTTTATGACCACCACCAACGAAATCGCCGACAAGATCGCAACCGAACACAGCCTGACGAAGGTGCAGGGAAAAGCGATCGTTGAGGCGGTAATTGCCTCGATCACGGCGGCCGCTGTCGCAGGCAATGAGACCTCACTTCCCGGCTTCGGCAAATTCAAGGTGAAGGCCACGCCGGAGCGCGAGGCGCGCAATCCGTCGACTGGCGCGACCATCAAAGTCGCCGCCGCCAAGAAGCTGACCTTCCAGCCGGCCAAGGCGTTGAAGGATGCGCTCAACAAGTGACATGAGGAAAGCCCCGCTCGGATTGAGCGGGGCTTATGATCAGATCGTCAGCGGCGCGTGTTGCGCGACCAGATGAGCTGCAGGCCTTCCTGGCCCTGCACTTCCGTGAGCGTCGCGTAGATCGGGGCGGCGAGGCTCGGATCGTCGAGTTTGATGGAGATATAGTCGCGCTCTGTGTCACGAGCCTGCTTCTGCCAGCCGGCGCCGAACTCAACGGTGCCTGCCAGCACCCGGAAGTCAGGCGCGTCGTCCGAGGTGCGCTCCACGCGGATGATCTTGGCTTTGACGTTGAGGTTGAGCGTCTTGATGGTGCCGGAAAAGCCGTTTTCAGAAGCGGTGAAGGTGCCGATGCTTGCCATTGTTGTGATCCTTTCAGGTGCTCGGACCGCGCCCATCGCGGCCTCGATGGCTGTCGAAAAGACCGGGAACGATTGGACCGCACCCTCGGGCCGTAACGAAGTGAAGGACGGCTTGGGCCGAGGCTTTCATGTCTCGCGAGGAATGCCGGCTTAGACCGGCAGGGGAAGAAAACGAGCCGGCCGTTGCGGAAGGACGATCGAGCCGAGCGCGAGAGGCGGTTTCCGGTCAGACATGCCCCATCGAGACCGCGGGGGCGATCCAATGCATAGGGAAGACACGACGCCTGGCTTCGTCACTGGACCACAGCATTTCGGCCCTGCTTCCTACATCAAATGCACCGCCTGTCGAGTTGCAGGCGTAGCGTGATCCCCACACTAACGGGCTGACCCCATCGGTGCAAAGATACAATTGGACCGACGCTGAGAGAACAGGTCATCTTCAATGTCCGGGAGCTGGATGAAGATTTCCAAGCTTCGAGCTTAGCACCGCTATCGAGAGCGGCAAAAATCACCACGGTTGACCCTGATCACATGGTAGCCGCGCGTCGCAGGCCGCTCATCGTAGTAGGAAACCAGTCGAGAATACTTGCCGGGTGCAACACGATTATTGACTCTCAGAGGGAGATATCGCCTCTATTCATTTGCTATTGTCGATCGCGTTCATCTGCGTTATCCCTCGTTTCAATGATTCAAGGATTGTTGAAATATGGATCAACGTCAAGCCCTCATCGCGTTCGGCGCGCTCTCCCAAGAAACCCGTCTGCATATCATCCGGATGCTGGTGGTCGCCGGCCCCGACGGCATGGCTGCCGGCACGATCGGCGAGAAGGCGCAGGTAGCGCCTTCGAACATATCCTTCCATCTGAAGGAGCTGGAACGGTCCGGCCTGATCGCGCAACAGCGGGAATCGCGATCGATCATCTACACGGCGAACTACGAAGCGCTCGGCGGTCTTGTCCGCTTCCTGATGGAGGACTGCTGCTCCGGGCATCCGGAAATCTGCGCACCAGCCGCTGACGTTGCTGCCTGCTGTGCCCCTAAAATGGAGGAGAAACCGCAATGAACAATCCAGACTGCGCAACCTCCCGTAATACACTGGCCATGATCCCCCAACGCGGGGATCGAGCCTGATGTGATCGAGTATCTCAAAAATCCGCCGACGCGCGAGCAGCTGGTGAAAATGAACGCCGACGCCGGGCTGACTATCCGCGCGGCCATTCGCGAGAAGGGCACGCCCTATGCGGAACTCGCTCTCGACAATCCGGACCTGACCGACGAGCAACTGCTCGATGCCATGCTGACGGATCCGATCCTGATAAACCGGCCCTTTGTTATCACGCCGCTCGGCTCTCGCCTGTCGCGGCCATCGGAGGTCGTCCTGGGCATCCTGCCCGACACACACAAGGGCGCCTTCGCCAAGGAAGACGGCGAGAAGGTTATCGATGAGAAGGGAAAGCGTCTTGCCTGATCTACACGCCGCTTCGCTGGAGCATCTGCGTCAAGTCGACCTAGAGGCACTTCGCCCGCCGTTTTCGACGCACAAGCCGCGCATCTTGATCCTCTACGGCTCCCTGCGCGCCGTCTCCTACAGCCGGTTGCTTGCTTATGAGGCGGCGCGGCTGCTCGAACACTTCGGCTGCGAGGTGAAGATTTTCAATCCGGACGGTCTGCCGCTACCCGACGGTGCTCCGGCCAGTCACCCGAAAGTCCAGGAGCTGCGCGACCTCTCCGTATGGTCGGAGGGCCAGGTTTGGGTGAGCCCCGAACGTCACGGTGCGATGACCGGGATCATGAAGGCGCAGATCGACTGGATGCCGTTGTCGGTCGGCTCCGTTCGACCGACGCAGGGCAAGACGCTCGCGCTGATGCAGGTGTCGGGCGGCTCCCAGTCCTTCAACGCCCTCGGCCAGTTGCGCATCCTCGGCCGTTGGATGAGGATGATCACCATTCCGAACCAATCGTCGGTGGCGAAGGCGTTCCAAGAGTTTGATGCCAACGGCCGGATGCGGCCGTCCTCCTATTACGACCGTGTCGTCGACGTCTGCGAGGAGCTGGTAAAGTTCACCTGGCTCGCGCGTGACACGTCCAGCTACCTCACCGACCGTTACAGCGAGCGGAAGGAAGAGGCCGAAAAACTCAAACAGCGCGTAAGGCTCAAGTCTATATGACGACGATCAGCACCGACCGGCCGCCTGTCGCCGCAATCCTCGCCCTCGGTCTCACGCAGATCATCGGCTACGGATCGCTCTACTATAGCTTCAGCATCCTCGCGCCTGGCATGGCGCGCGATTTGAACTGGTCGTCGGAATGGATTTTTGGCGCGTTGTCCTCTGCTGATCGCTGGCCTCGCCGCACCGACGATGGGAAAATGGATCGACCGTTTGGGAGCCGGCCGCGTCATGACTGCGGGCTCGGCGATCGCCGCCTTAGCCCTTGTCGCCTGCGCTTTCGCTCCAGGAAAAATACCCTTTGTCGCGGCGCTGATCGCAATCGAGACAGCTTCGAACTTGGTACAGTATGGTGCCGCCTTCGCACTTCTCGTCCAGATTAGGCCAAAGGTCGCTCCGCGCAGCATCACGTACCTGACGCTGATCGCCGGCTTTGCCTCAACGATCTTCTGGCCAATCACGACGGCGCTCAATGCGCATGTCTGCTGGCAGAACGTCTATCTGGTCTTCGCTGCGCTCAATGTCGCCGTCTGCTTGCCAATTCACGCGTGGCTGTCTGCCAGTGTCACAAGGAGCCGCGGCCAAGCGTCTGGCGAACCCGCAAAGCACATGGCGCCAAGTCTTCCACCGTCGATCCGGACGCCGGCCTTCGTGCTGATTGTGACGGGGTTTGCCCTGGAAAGCTTCGTGAACGCCGCACTTCTCGTCCATATGGTGCCGGTGCTCTCAGGACTTGGTCTAGGAGCCATGGCCGTGATGGTCGGTACATTGTGTGGACCGTCACAGGTTCTAAGCCGCTTCACCAACATGGTGTTCGGTGGCGGACTGTCGCAGTTGGCGCTAGCGTGGATCTCCGCTGTGCTGTTGCCGGCGGCGCTGGTCATCCTCATCGTCACGGCGCCGTCAGTGCCAGGGGCTTTGGTCTTCGCGGTGGTCTTCGGCCTTGGTTGGGGATTGAGCAGCATCGTGCAGGGGACCTTGCCTCTGGCTCTGTTCGGAAGTGAAGCTTACGGCCAGCGACAGGGACAAGTCTTGGCCATCCGTCTGGTGGTTTCCTCGACGGCCCCCTTTGTGCTCGCATTCCTGATGGAGAATGTCGGCGTATCTTGGTCGCTCATTGCCGCCGCTGTGATCGGAGCGATTGCCGTTCTTGCATTCACCGCGATCGGGCGGCTAGCAAACCTTCTTGACCGAACGCATGATAGCCTCGACCGTGCTGAAACATAAGCCGATATCGAGGAAAAGACGGAGATGCGGCGAAGCATCAATTGCTCCTCGGCATCGAGCAAAGGGGACCGCCAGTCCGCGGTTGCTCTGAGCGTCCTCTGCATGACCAAGGCTGTTTTAAAACGCATGTTAAATCGGCGTTGGTTTGCGCCTAAAGTTTCGGGTTATTCGATGCTCTTTTTCGACACTCTCCACAAAACACGCAGCAGCAGAGACTGCATAGCCATGGATAGCCGACCGGATGAATCGCTTGCAGCAACTGGATCACTGGTCGAAATTGCATCGCGCGTAATTCAAGTCTTTCCGATTTAGATCTCGGAAATGAATTCCAGCGATCGAGCGCTTAATCAGAGGCGGGGGGCAATTCAGCAGAGTTACGGTCCAATCGGGCCGGTGTACAGAACCAGCCATGTTCTATGCGTTCAAGGGCGAGACAGCCGAGAGCCTGCGGCTTGCTGCCGCGTCCTTGACGGTCCTGGCGCTTTTCTCTTGAGGAAAGCTGGGCTGAAACTGCCAAACGGTGTGGTGGATTCGAAATCGAAAGCCTTGTCGCGCTCGACGCGGTTATACTCTTAGAGAATGATGAAGCAGGGGAAATCAAGACCGGCGCGGCGGCGTTCGATCTGGCTGGGCGGCAGAAACGGGCGTTCCTCCGTCGGCACCTGCGAGGTGGTGGCGAACAGGAGGACGACGCCTGGAACGGTGCCGGCGCGCACGACGCGCCTTGCGTCCGGCCTCCTCGCCGGCATCCGCCTCGTTTTCAGAGATAGTGGAAACGGACGATGTCCCAGGCCTCAAACATGCCCGTCCTCGAGCGGGTGATCGAGGACGGGCATCAACTCGTCGTGGACTTTGTCTGGCGCGTCAGCAAGCCCATAGGCGGCGGTATGCGAATGCCCTAAAAGCTTGCGATATTGATCCACCGTCATGATGACAAGCATTTCCTTGCCGCGCGTGGTGAGCATCACGGGCTCGATCAAGGCGGCCTCAAGGATCTCGCCCGAGCTCTGTTCATGTCCGAAAAGGAGAATTGCTTCATCCACCTCCAATCAATTACCTAACGTATTTCATGCGATTTTATGCAAGTCGGCTTGGCACAGCTCAATGCGCTGGTCGATTTTTGCAGCCAGATCGCCGCGCTTAAGTTGCAGGTCATGCAGGTAACCCACGGCCCGTTGCGCCTGCGGCGCAGCCTGCACGATGAACCGCCTGTCATTCTGTAGAACGGCAAGCCAGGATGCCAGATAACCTGCATGATCGGCTCTTGGTTCAAGCTCCGGAACGATTCCGAGATCGGCTGCGAGAAAGACGGCGCCGAGTTCGGCGATCAGTTCCTCGCGTGCCCGCTCTGAGCGGTCCTTGGCATAGCGGGAGAGATCGCGATTGAGCCGGTGGGTGGCACCCGTCCAGTGAGTATGCTCATGGGCAAGCGTTGCGTAGTAGCTCTCGACATCGCGGAACGTCTCGATAGGCGGCATCTGAATAAGATCCGCGCCCGGCGCGTAAAATGCCTTGTCGCCGCCGTGGCGGATGACCGCGCCGGTCGCCCGAAAAAAGGCGTCGGCATGGCCAATGCGCTCGACAGGTTCAATCGGCGCTGCTCCAGGCTCCGTACCATACCCTGCGGGGAGGCCGTCGATCTGCTCCAGATTGAAGACTGTATAGGCCTTCAGGAAAGGAATGTCGCGCTCAAGGTCCTCGCCATTGCCGTCCGTTTCCGTTTTTTTGATGCGATCGGCATAGACGACCATCGAACCGGTCTCGCCCTTGCGGACATTACCCCCAAGTTCCAGTGCCTGGCGAAACGTCATCCACATCCACGACCCGAAGCCCCGGCTCGCAGCCTGAGACCACAAGAGGAGCACATTGATGCCGGAATAAGGTTCACCGTTGAAACGAACCGGGCGCGATACCTGCCGGCCGAGATGGGAGGCGCCCCAAGGCTGAACCCAGGGGCGCACACCCTGTTCGAGCGCAGCGATCACCATATCGGTAATGCTTGAGTAGACGTCCGGGCGCACGCCGGTCTTCTGTTTTGTCTTCTTCATCGTTCAATCCTTCCATCTTTCCAAACCGCGCCGATCGCGGCTCGTCACGGCGGTCGGCCAGCGAGAGGATGGAGTCGGCGCACCCGGCTACAGCCAGTCGAAGAGATGAAAAAATTGCTGCCGGGCCGGAACGGCAGTGGAGGACGGCTTGTCCGTTGCGCCGGTCTCGCTCCGTCCTCGCGCTAGACCGCGACTTAGGGACGCGCCGCGATCGGAGTGAGTTGCACTCTGGCGAAACAGAAAAGGCCGGCGGGACACCGACCTTCGGGTGTGAGGACTAAATCTGTCCTGCCGCCTTCAATCGAAGGCAGACATCTGCAGCGTGGTGGCTTTCTGGTCGATGTAGGCCGACGGTGTTGCGGCGTGCGGCCGCTCGTAAGGCTTCCAGGTCTCGCCGGTAATCTCTTCATAGGCGCAAACCGCACCTTCGGCGGCCATCCGCAGGACATGCGCCTGTAGCCCCGTGTCGGCGGCAAATTCGCGCTTGCGCTGGGCGCGGCTGTCGAAACCAACAGGGCCGTCGAGGTCTTCGTCGCGAAACTCGCTGGCGAGCTTCGTGGTCAGGTCGCGTGCCTCCGTGACCGAGCGACTGTAGAATTGACCGGCACCGTAGGCCGAGCCGATGAAGGAGCCGACCATGCGCTGCATGTGGATCTGCATCGCCCTTTCGCCAAGGCCGTCTTTTAGAGCTTCAGCGCTCTGGATCAGCTGGCTTCGATGCAGGTCGCGAATTCCGTCGCCGTCGATGATGGGAAGGCCGAAGCTCTCGGAGATGCGCAGCGCCTGGGCGCTGTCGGGGCAGGCGTGGCGGATCATTTCGAGGGTGGTGGCGCGCTGGGCGGCCCGGCGATCTTTTGCGAAACGGTTGAGCGATGCCATGGTCGACGTCCTTGTCTGTCTGGTTGAGCAAAACCCGAAGATCCGTTCATCCGGCGCTGTCCCTCGGGCGCGGTCGACACGAACCGGGCAAGCGACCCGGCCCAAGGCCAGGACGATGCGGGAAAGCGAGGCTGGGTTGCGGAGGCCGCGGACCGGTAGGCCGGCCTGCGGAAAACGCGGCCGCGCCTTGCGATGCGCGCATCGAGACTGCCGCCACGTGGCGCGGAACGCGGCCTTTGACCGGACCGCGACCGGTTCAGACCGCAGCAAAAGCCGAGGGACGGCGCGCAATGAACGATCCACGACCTCTGCTCGTCCGGAGCGACATCGACGCGAATGGAACGCGTCCCTGTCGTTTTCTCTGTCGCGCGGCAAACCGCCCGCCGATCGGATCATTTTCGGCGCGCGACTATCGATCAACCCAGCCGGCAAAGCTTGACGGGCCGTCGTAAGCCTCGTCTCGCTCTTCGTCGATCGCCAAACCATACGGCAATGCGCGCGCCACTCGTTGCAGCATTCTCGTGATCGAATGACAGCTTCCCGTCCTCGCAGATCAGGCGGCTGCTTTGGCTGGCCCCAGTCGTTGACCTCGATAACCGTTGCGCGTTTCGGCAACGGGCGGTGATCGCGCTTGCGCGTCAGCACCAGCCAAGCTGGGCCTGCGAACCTTCCAATGTGTCCTTTTCTGGACTCCTCCTGTCGAGAAAGCAGGGCGCGTACCATGAGAAGTCTGGATCTGTTCTCCGCCGTCGGCTTTAGCGGAGACATTTTGTCTGGCCGTCAACTTGGCGCACTGTTATTGCAAGGGACGGCAAGTGCAATCGTGATAGGGACGGACACGCGTTGAACCGCAGACGAGAAATTGCTGACCGCGTGCTGGCGAAATGGAAAGCGCGCGGTTATGCGCTGGAGGCTGTCCCCGACTGGATATACCTCGTCGAATTGTGGATCGACGGCGCGATCGATGGCGCCGAGATGCGTCGCCGGTATCTGGCGACGCTGAAGGCGCAGGCCTATGCGCAGAGGCTCAAGGAAACGCCGGCTCGCGCCGCCATGATCACGATGGGAACGGCTCCGGAGGCAGAGTCGGCGACTGTGACGGCGGACCCGTCGGAGCTCCTCGACTAGCCCCACCGGGTCGGCGCGATATGGCCTTGCCGGGAGGGCAGCTGCCTCCAATCAGCTAGCGATGAAGCGTATCGGAGCTTTCAGCATAGCGCCGTGCGCTTGAGCGCGGGAAAGCGGGAATTCGCGTCCTATGTCGGGCGTGAAGCGGGGCAGCCGCAGGAGCTTCAGCATCGCGGTCTGCAGGAGAAGCGGGAACGACTGCCCCTCGGCCGACATAGTCCGCTTGAGGAGGACCCAAGATTGAACGCATATGCCAAACACCGCAGCTCGCGCAATGAACCGTTACCTGAAGTCGCAGGTATCCGGTCAACGCCTTCGTGGCGCCGCCCCGCCCTAGCGGAGGCGGTGCGCTTTCGTAATCGGTTGATAGCTCACGTTGACGACCGCTACCGCCGATAAGCAGCGCGGTGCCCCTCACCTCATTTCGCACAGTCGTTCTCGTCTTTTGTCAACGCCCAATCCGACTCGATCTCGGCTACTACCGGCACCGTGTCCCAGCTGCGCCTCGAAGGCGAATGCGTCGTCGAGCGCCGACGGAAGGATGCGGGTGAGTGCCACCTCCTCCGGGGGTGTTACGAAACCGGACCATTTTTGCGCCGGCGGCTATTTCCTTTCCTGCTTTTCCTTCAACACCTCATTCCAGTCGCCCATGCATGGCGTCAGCCGCACGAAATCGGCATTGGCCCGGTCCGCGAGATAACGCAGTCGGTCGGCATAGGCATTGCCTTGCGGATCGGCGTCAGTGGCAGCGACAAGACAAGCCTTCGCAGCAACGATTTCAAGCGATGTGATCGTCGCCGGCGACCATCCACCGCCGGTGCTGACATAGAGCGTATCACGCCTTATCCCCTCAAGAGCCGCAAGACTGAGTGCATCGATCGCAACCTCGGTGACGCACAGCCGCAATGGTCGACGGTTGCCGAAGCAAAACAACGTCTTCGACCCTCCACGGCAAAAACCTCGCCACTGCGGGCCACGCTCTTCCCAACCGGTCAATTGATTGTTTGCATCAGCATGACGAAACCAGGCACTGCCGTGGGGCCCCTGTCTGATAAGACCGGCCGCGGTTGCCGTTCGAAGGATGGAGTGGGGTAGTCCCCTTCCCTCTGAAAGATATCGATAGTTCGGTGATCCGAGCGTCAGTGCCAATCTGCCGGACCACCTTATATCGATTGACGCAGAGTACGGTCTCGGTGTGACGGCCGGAGACGTTGGCACCGTTCTGTCCAGCCCTGTGAGCGCCTCGAGCCGCCTCACTGCCGTTGGGAAGGAAATCGCCTCTAAAAGCATCACCAGCGCGAAAATATCCCCTTTGCGCTCTGATAGCGGATCAAACCAACCTGCACCTTGATGGTTAACGATAAAGACCTCAGCGCCGCGCCGGAACTTTACCGCGTTGCGGCTGCTTTCGCTTTCGTCGCGCACAAACCCCGCCCGCTGAAAGACGGTTACGCAAGATACGCGTGCCCTGATTTCCTCGATTCCCTTTCTGTCCATCTTTGCACCTCCTGTCGTCATAATTGTTCAGACACTTCACCTCCACTGGTGCGAAGGCCGAGGTTGCAAGGGCGCGATGACAGACCGAAGCGATGGGAGGGCGTCGCGGCGAAGCCTCCCTTGCGACCGAAGAGCCGCAAGCGCCACAAACTCTAGCCGATCCCGTGAGCGGAAATGGATAGCAACACGATCCGCGCCTCTTCGGCAAAAGCGGGCCGGAGCGGATCCCTCAAATTGGCGGCAGAAGCAAGCGTATCGCAGCTTTCGCCTTCACATCGCGCGCGGACACGGGAAAGCCAGAACTTGCGCCTTAACATCGCGCTCTGTCCGGCGGGGACAGAACAATCGACGTGAACCCGACAGGCGTCAAATCGGAACGTTAAGTCGACGGCCTGTTGTCGAAAATGGCTTCGCCAACATCCGGTCGGTCAGTTTTCATCAAGCACGTTGAGGGCGTTGCGGAGCACCTCTGATCGTAGCGTTGAAGAAGCCTCATCCCAATATTTCGTGTGGGTGAAGCTCGTCGATCGGCGATCAACTGCCGCCAAGTCAATGTCCTCAATCGCCGGCCCGAAAGTCGCGCCCAACGGACCGCTGATCAGGTCGCCCTGGACAACGAAGCGGCTGGGATCGAATATATTGGTCCAGCGCACCACGGCAAACGGAGCTCCGTGGTGCAGTGTCCACTGCAGCGGCTCTTGGTCGTCGAAAGCCCTTCTCTGCGGGAAAGACAAGAGGCGCGAGGCCTGTTCCGGATTTGCGATGGGAAAGCCCCCCAAAGATTTGGCGAGGCCGAGTGTACGTGGTTCGAGCAGCTCCCTGAATGGTGGAGAGGTCGGAACTTCTCGTTGGCGTTGTCGTAACGAGAGGTCTGTCCAGTCTTGCGCCAGTAGAAATTCTGCATGCGTGAGGGGACTTCCCAAGGTCACGAGATCACTAATGAGCCAACGCTCCGAGAGCTCGTCAGGGCTACCCATGTGTCGACGCAGTTCGACCTGGCATGCGCGAAAGGTTCGATATTCCTCGGTCGCCCGAATTGTTGCGCATTGCTTGGGCGTCAGACGTGAATCATCACGTTGACCTCTGGCCGCGTTGATCGCTGCATCGAGGGCTGACGCCGCCTGTTCGAGCTCCTGCAAGGCAGTGAAGCAAGATGTACCCACCTTGAAGGTCCTGGCGGCCTCTCGTTCCGCCCAGAAGTAGTTTATCAGGTCATAGGCCAGGATTGTTCCAAGACTGTGGGAAACGATCGTGATGCGATTGTATTCATCGCTTTCGTGGAGGGAGCGCAACAGTTGGAGCCCACGTTCGCGAACCGCCGCTCGAGCAGCGATGTTGTCCGGCTGCGCCCTTGTATAGCGCACGACCCGGCCGAACGAGCGAATTGCCATCTGGTGGATACTCGCGGTCAAAGCGGCAACGACCGCCACGGCGATCGGGCGCACCCAATCCGGTGCAAACATCGCCCAGATGGATTGTGGCAAAACCACTGCAACGGCGATGGCAAAGGCCAGCAACGACAGCAGCCAAAGACAAACCCATGCAGCTCGGACCGGTGGCGGAACTTTTGAAAAAGGCCGAAACAGCAAGTAGCGGGTCCAGGTTACAAATTGTTGCCAGGTGGATCCGGCTGTCAGATCCGCCCAATAGAGTTCGTAAAAATCGGCGCGCACGCCGTGCGGATAGGCTCCCCCCGCCATGGTTTTTCGTGTCGTCAAACGCCGCAATTCGAGAGAGCCAGTCTTGGGGTCGGGCTTACTCCAGATCTCGTCAGCGTCAGTGCCGCCGTGTATGTGAACGCCATTTCGCCATGCGATCTTGGCAAAGGACTTGATCGTGTCCATCGGAATTTGCTCGCCCATCCCATGCACAAGGATGATGGCTTGGCGAGATGCCCTCGTGCTCGGCCGCACGGCGACAGCGGCGGCCTCGCGATCCGCCTCATGTGTGGCTGTTGATGCATCAATCGCCATACCCGTATCCAAATATCGGTTATTAGAAAAACACAGTGGCACGCTTGCCCGAAGACAATGAAGCGCTCATATTTCAACCTGCGGGCGATCAAGAGTCAATCGCGTTATGCGGGTCGTTCAAGGGAGGCAATTTTTCGCAATTGTGCACCTCCAGGGAGTCATCATGCTTTTTTTCGACCACGCAAATCGCGATAAATTTGTTCCTCGCTCTTTATCGGAAGGCAGTGCCAGGGAGCTTAAGTTTGACATACAGAGCTACCTAGAACGCGATTCCCTTGAGAGCGCTCAAACCGATGTTCCAAATGTCTGGAAGTCCCCGCTAGAACCCGATGTGGTTAACGGCCTTCTGCGGTTGAGCGCAAGCCGCTGCGCGTTTTGTGAAAGGCGGGTCTCCAACCTTTTCCCGTATCGATTCCGGCCGCCGGCGCATGCGCTTTCGAACGGGGGCGCGACATCAAAGCCGTCTTACCTCTGGCTGGCGTTCAGTTGGGACAACTTCTTTCCAATATGCAAGGATTGCACACCCAGCACAAAGAATTATTTCCCAGTAACAGGCGACAGGGCCCCGGTGCCGGAATTCGGAAGCTCCTTTGATCCCTTTCTTGGCCCTGGCCTCGACCTCGAGGAAGAACACGTCCTTTATTATCCGGGTGAAAAGGGTGTTACGCAGGCCTTCAAAATCAGGCTGGATGGATATCTCAGCGGCAATAGAAGAGCTGACACGACCATTGCTCACTTCGGTTTGAACAGGGCCGATTTGGCCAAAGAGCGAGCCCTGTTTCTAAGGCATGTTATCAGCGAGCTGACCTCAGGTCCGCCATCAAACCTGACCTATGAAACTCTAAGCACCGAGGCGAGATTTCCCGGTGCAGCTTATCTTCTTGCCCGTCGGATCGGAAATCAAATCCGGCGCTTCCAGAAGCGTCAGATGAACCTTGCACCGGCCGCGATCGCATCGAGCTTTGCTAGGCTCTGGCGCGACAAGAACCCCACCATGTTGATCGAAGCAGCGTTGGACGAGATGCAAAGGGAGGATGAAGGTCGCGCCGTTTCGGCAAGCGGCAAGTCGATCGGCGTCCGCCTGCCCACGCCAGACGTCAACCTTCACCAGCCGCGCATCAAGCGTGTGCGGATCCGCAACTTCAAGTCTTTGGAAGCGATTGATTTCAGCATGAAGGCACATTTGCCGGAAATGTCGATCGCAACGTCTGTACCGAACGAATTTAGCGACGGTGCGGATGCACCATGCCTTCTTATTCTAGGTGAGAACGCTGCAGGCAAGAGCAGCATCCTCGAGGCGGTTGCACTTGCTTGCCTTCCGAAAGCGCTGCGCGATCAACTTGATGAAAACGCAGCTGACCTTCTTCTTGATCCAGAATATATGGGCAGTGCCGGCCGTGCCTCGCTCGACAATGGATCGGTCGAGATCGAATTCCACGATGCGCCGGCACTGACGCTCAATCTTGACCGCCTGGAAGGATTTGTGCCGGGGAGTTCGCAAGCCGAGCATCCGTTGATATTTGCCTATGGAGCACACAGATTGTTCGACAAGGCCCGCCGCGACGACCCCATCCGACATGTCGACACCCTGTTCAAACGCGACCGACAAATCTCCAATCCCGAACCTTGGCTGATAGAGCTGTCGAGGCGGTCTCCGGAATCGTTGGATGAGGTCGTCAGCGCGCTTCGGCATATCATCCAGATCGATGGCCAGTTTCGCAATATCCAGGTCGAAAGGGACGCGAATGGCAAGGAATACTGCGCCATTAACATTCAGCGAACCAACCCGGATGGCCGCTTGAAGCAACGTCTTAACGTCGTATCGTCAGGCTATCGCGCGGTTCTTGCCGTGGTATGTGACGTGTTTTCGCGGCTGCTTGAACTGGCAAATTACGATCCTCGCGCGGCGCGGCACGCCCATGCAATCATCCTGATCGACGAAATCGAGGCTCATCTCCACCCACGCTGGAAGATGCAAATCATCTCAGGTCTTAGACGGGCGCTTCCGCGTTCGACATTTATCCTGACAAGCCATGACCCCCTATGCCTCAGAGGGATGTTTGCCGGTGAGGTGATGATGCTGAACCGCTTCCGAAACACCGACCCGTCTGGCGGCCGGCTGTACGAAGAGGTTGAACAGATCAGTGAGTTTTCCAATATCGAGAACCTGACGGTCGACCAACTGCTGACATCGGACATATTCCAATTATTCACCACGGATGACCGACGTATTGAAACAGCCTTCGCCGAGGTTCCGGCCCTCTTGAAGAAAGAAGAAGTGTTCATTCACAGCAGGAGCGAGGAGTGGCGCTTGAGCGAACGCGAACAAAGCATTTTGAGGGCTTTCCGAAGGGAAATCAGTGACGGTTTGCCCTATGGAAAAACCGAAGTAAGTAGGCTGGTACAGGAAGCCGTCGCCGAATATGTCGCGTCGCGTCGGCAAAAGGACAAAGCCACGAACGATGCCGCCCGCGAAAATGCAAAAGCTGCCGTAAAGGCGTTCCTTGGAGAATTGCTGGGATGAGGCGCGTCGATAGAACTCAGGCCGCCGAGCCGTCTATTCTGCATAAGCCAGACAAGGAAGGTAAGACCGAGCTTGACCGTGTCATTGAGCACATGAACGGCCCTAATGCGGCAAAGGCGTTCGAATTCTCGCGATATAAAGAGACGGCGGTTAAGGCTGAACTGGAGAGGCTTTTCCACGGGAAATGCGCTTATTGCGAAAGCTTCTACGGAAGCACGCAGCCCGTCGATGTCGAACATTATCGGCCCAAAGGTGAGGTAGAGGGTGTACCAGGACATCCCGGCTACTACTGGCTGGCGATGAATTGGGAAAATCTTTTGCCGAGCTGTATCGATTGCAATCGACGTCGGCAGCAGAAAGCGCCCGACGCGGCCATTGGCAGTGTCGTCAAATTGATGTCCAGCGGCGAATTCGACCGCTCCAAACAGATGTCGCTTGGAAAGTCGTCATCGTTCCCGCTGGAGACCGAGGATGGTCGGGCAACCGGGCCTGAGGCGTCCTTGATGTTTGAACGAAGGCTTCTGCTTGATCCAACGCGTGACGAGCCAAGGGATCATCTCACCTTTCATATTGATCGGAACCACCTTATCGGTCTGGTTTTGCCCAAAATCACGGGACCACGGCAGGCAGAGGATATTGGGAGTGTCCATTCAAATCCAAACAATCTCGTCGGCCTTGCCATGCAAGCGGGTGTCAGCGCGATGGGCTTGGCCTCTATCCAGGTTTACGGGCTTAATCGCCTGGCCCTCGTGCAAGCTCGCACCAAGATCCTACGAGACTTGGAATTCATTCTCGAACTGAGCCTCGGGCTTTCAGAAGTCAGCGCGGAGATCGAGAGCGACACCATACGCAAACGCGAGCAGGTGGCAGCCGGACAGGCCGGCGAGGAAAGTGTCCTAAAAGGCATAGAGTTCAACACGAGGATCAAGAACCGCATCGACGGTTTCAGAATGGATACGCTGGCGCAATTTAAACGGATGGCAGATCCCCAAGAGCCCTATTCGGAGCTTGTCAGAGCGTGGATCTCACATTATCTTACTGACTGATTAAACCGTTCGTGTTACGGTCGCAGCGGATTGCGACGGCTGAAAATCTCCCCACTGTGCTAATTCCCTGACAGATAACGCCGTCGGTTAAACGACGAGCAGAGATGGCGCCGCAGGCACGTGAAGGGCCGGGAAGTGGACGATAATGCGAAGCGGCCGCTCCTAGAGGGAAAGCTTCAGGGAGGCGCTTCGCCGCCTGCCTTGCGTCCTTCATGCCAGGCCCGCGCGCCTTCAGGAAGGCGTTCGTGATATCGACACGAGCTTTTTTGGGCTACCCGGATCGAATGGCGGGTGCGGATCGTATTCAATGATCGGCTGGGTGCGTTTGCGGCGTGTTCCCCTTGCAAAACTTGCAACGACATCAAGGCCGAAGTCGGCTGTTGTGCCTCCACCCGTGATGACGTTGCCGCCTCAACGACCCGGCCGTAAAGAGGGATTGCCCCGAACGTCGGAAGAATTATCGCTGACATTGCGCAAGGTGGTTGCACGCTCTCCCTAAAAGGCCGGCAGCTCTGCAGAGACCGTCTGCAGCCCGTTCCCTAGAGTGCGTCAAGTCGCTGCAGATCATCGAGCGTCCACTCACGCTCTTCAAGCTCGAACCTGACGCGGAATTCATGATGACATACTTCATCAAGCTGAGTGGCTTCGAGGTCAAAGTTCAGCGTCACGTCCGATGGCGGGTGAATTGCCGGGACGACGTATATGGTATCGCGATGACGTTTCCCGACACGAAACTCCCTGTTGGAAAGATTTGCGCGGCGCGGATCATCTTCATCCGGAACCTTGTCCCATTCGAAAGTCAGCGATCCCGGCAGCAGCGGGATTTTCATGCAGCGCCGCGCCATCGACTTCATCCTGGGTCTGCCGACGGCGCTGAAGGCCATGGGCGGCAATGGAAAGGCGAAATCAAACATGTCATCGTCGCCGTCTAAATCATCGCCTTCGTCGGCACGTTCAACAAGGAGACGGGCTGGACCATCAACCCTTATGGACACGTTAGCGTTTTGCAACGTGGCACGGCCAGCATTGATGATTTCGAACTCGAGCGGTAGCGCTACTGGAAGACCATTGAGGCGATGATGGATGGTAGCAATATGGGCCGGTAGGTCTTTGACGAAGCGCTCGTAGTCGCGCTCATATCTTTGCCAGTCGAAATGGCGATGTCGAGCAGGCGAGTCGGCCCATTCGTCCGATGTCCTACGCATTTTCGGATTTGCAGCCAGGAAACGCTTGATAATGTTCAGTCCGATATCCTCGGCAAGAGGCGGCAGGACCGGCTTCTTCAAGACAATTGGATCACCCGAATACAAGAGCTTAATCGTCATTTTCGGGCGCTCGTTCTCGAGTGCCTTCAGCTCCGCTTTCAGTCTTCGGTTTTCCTTCTCAAGGTCGGACTCTTCAACAGGAAGGCGAAAGGCCGCGGGTGGTGAATAGGCGACGCCTCCATGGGCTGACAATTTTATGCGAGGGCCGCGATCGTCAGAGACGAGCGCGGCCCTGCCGTCCTCCAGAACATGGGCAACGATGCGGTCGTCTGCGCGTGCCCTATCAAGGTTAGGATAACCTCCGTCGATATGGGAATTGGCGAGGGATGCCGATATAACCACACGATAGGGCTTGGTGCGAAGGACGACCTCACCGACCTCGATCGTTTCATCGACGATCTGCAGCGCCGCTAGAGCGCGTCTGCGTTTGCGCTCAAGTCTGTCGGTCTTGAGCCTGTCGAGTTCATCAATGACATGGACAGAGATGATGATATGAAGGTCGACCAGATTCGGGAACATAAGACGCCAATCGAGGTCCCTAAGATCGCGCATTTCGATGAATATGTTCGTGTCAATAAAGACGCGCAAGTGCGTGCTTTTTTGATCAGTTCCCTGGCCCATCCGCTTCCCCGGCCCACCCCTCCACCGCGATCTCGCTCGGGTGCGGCCGCCTCAATGCGAGGGATAGTCGATCTTGACGTCGGGGTCGAGAGATGGATTTCAAAGGGCCATTTTTTGAAACGCTTTTCTGCCCAACGGTCAGTCTGGTGCCGACGAAAATAACTTCAACTTCCAGATAGCTGCCAAAACGCGATGCCTGTCGCGGGCATTACCACAACGACAGCTCGTCACTGACATCTCGCGGTAATGGTCTTCGCAGAGGGTGATGATGACAACGCCGGCACTGCTCGCGTGGCGTCCCTCTGTACCGGCCGAGCTCTCGCGCATAAATGCCGGTGTGCTGGCAACCCAAAACATATCCCGGAATGTATTAGGATCGAGCATCGCGCGCGCTTTACGTTGTAATTATGTATATTGCAACCCACCGCAAAGAGCTGTACTTTGCACCTGGAGACATATTGGACTAATGGGGACGTAGAGCATAATGTAATCGGCGGTTCTTGCTGCCGGTAAACGTGTCGTGCGGACATGAGGCCATACGGCTGCGGTCATTGCTTCGACGAGGAGATAACTTGTCATTTTCTTTTAGTGATGGAGACATACTTTTAAATATTGTTATCGGATGGATAATCGTAAACATATGGCTTAAACAGGGCGTCGCCTTCGAAAGAAGGAGCATCTATCAGTACATCGTTCTTACAATGTTTGTGCTGCTGGTATCTTCGGTTGCGATCGGCCTGACAAACATGGTGCGTGGAAGCGATGTCTACAGACCTATGGCCTCGTTATTGGCTGGCGTGCTCGCGCATGCGTTGATCTTGAGGATATTTCGCTATCTTGCGCTGAAACGTACATGATGAGGGAGGTTAATCGTGGGCTTTAGTACCATACCTGAATGGGGAGCGTTTGGTTTTGGCGCCATCATCGGATGGTTCGTCTACTTCATCAATCGCTACCGAAAAGGCGATGTTGGTATCAGCGATCTTGCCGCCGTCATTGGAGCGATTGGTGGATCGACCGTGACCGGCCTATTTGGCGGAGCGAATCTTTTCGGCGCCTATGGCATCGGTCTGGCGGTCGGTTTCTTTGGCTATTTCTTCGTTCTGATCATTCTCGTCGGCATGTCCAAGAACTTCACCTCGGACTGGTTTCTCGACGGACGGCGGCCAGATCCGCAGACCGGTGTTTCCATCCCTGGCGAGACGCGGCCAGCAATGGCGCAGGGACCCGGAGGCTTCTATGGGAACCACCCCGCCCAGGCTGCGACCGTGGCTCCCGTCATTGTCCAACCTGTCATTTTGGCACCAGGCCCCGTTTCACCTGTTCATTTGCCGCAGCCGTCCTTCGCGCCACAAGAAAGCGTGGCCCTAAACCCGAACGCGGAGAGAATCCTTAATTCCTGCAAAAACCTTTGGGATGCGAACAAGAAAGATTGCAACGCCTTCGTCAAAGCGGTCGCCGCTGACTGCGTAATAAAACTCGAGGGGCAGGCCGATGACATCGTCGGAGCGATCAAAACGGGAGAATGGCGCAAGGAAGCAGATGGCCCCGCGGCACTTAAAGCCGCAGAAGAGGGCCGACTTGTGATTGGCGGAATGACCGGAGCCGACCTCGGGGACGGTCATGGCCACGTCATTGTCGTTGTCGCAAAAGCCTCCGATAACCCGAAATACCCGATCGCCTACTGGGGCACACTTTCTTACGACAAGCTCAGCGATGATCAGAAAACGTGGGGTGGTGATGGCAAGCACGGCGTTAATTACAGCTTCGACAGAACGCATCGCGATAAGGTGTATTACGCCTCAATTGAGATCTGAGGGAGATGGCTATGTGCAACGGTAAGGATCATTTCTGCGCTGTCCTCGAAATTCGCCCTGAAAACGAAGATGCGCTTTTGCGCATGACCGGCAAGGCGGCGCTTCTCAACGCCAAATTCTGGGGAGCTCACCGCACCTTGACCGTCGGATTCTACGGGGGATCCGAGGCTCTCAGAAATCGTGTGGCGCAATATGCGGAGGAATGGCCGCAGACCGGCGCCGACATTCATTTTGTCTTCTGGACCGCTCAGGATATTGATCCCGACAACGCCGACATCCGGGTGTCCTTCAAACAAGACGGTCGATCGTGGTCTTATATTGGCACTGACGCCCGAAGCGTTCCCGGACAACCGTCGATGAACCTCGGTTGGCTGACGGAAGCCCTACCCGATGAACAGGCGCGCGGTGTCATTCTCCATGAGTTCGGTCACGCGCTCGGCCTTATCCATGAACATCAAAACCCGATCAACGGGATCCAATGGAACAAGCAGGCTGTATCCGAAGATCTGAGCGGCCCACCGAATAACTGGGATCCGGCAACGATCTACGAGAATATGTTCAAGACCTATGATCCTGCGGGGATCTTCGGCACCGAGGTCGATCCGCAATCGATCATGATGTATCCAATCAAAGCCGACTGGACCGATGGGACCTTCGAGGTCGGCTTTAACTCAAACTTGTCTGCTAACGACAAGGCTCTGGTTTGCGAAGCATACAAGAAAATCGGGCTCGGGTAACGATGCCAACCTTGGATCAGAACGCCGACGTTGCCAAGGACGACTTCGCACTCGTCGTTGGCATTGGAAGTTATCCGCAACTCGGCAGGAATGGCACGTCAAAAGATCTGAAAGGCCCTGTCGGAGACGCGTTGGACATGACGCGGTGGTTGGTGTCGGAGGCCGGCGTGCCCTGCCAGAACGTGATATGCCTGACATCGACGGGCTGGGGAACCTGTACGGTTCTCGATGGTGCCTTGACGCCATGGGGCGACCCCCCGATACGGCCGAACGTCAACGATATAAATACTCGGTTTGAGAAGTATGTCGAGGACGGCGTAAACGCTCTGAGCAAAGGAAAGCCGCGGATCGGCCGACGGCTCTGGGTTTACATGTCGGGCCATGGATTTGCCTCCAAGTCGGCAACCCGTGAGATCTGCTTGATCGCCGCCGACAGTCTCGGAAGTACGATCGTGCGCAATATCTGTGCAACGCGTTGGGTCGACTGGGTTGCGCAGGAGCCTGGTTTTGATGAAGTCGTCCTTTTTCTCGATTGCTGCTCAGAACTTGCAACAGGGTTAACCCCGGGCGTGCCCTTTCTTCACGAAGTGACTAATCGAGAACACCCGGCCAAGCGTCTGATGATTGCCGCGGCACCCTTTGACCAGCTGACCTTCGAAGGTCCGATCGATGGAACCGGCACGGTGCGAGGCATATTCACGCAAAAGCTTCTGAAGGCTCTTCGCGGGGCAGCGAGCGTCGAAGGCACAGGGTACCTTTCGACTCGAGGGCTGCGGGGATATTTCGAAAACGGATCGGCGGATAACCCGGTCAAGGTTCTGGAAAGTGATCCGTTCGATTTGATTTATCTCGGAAATAATGCTCCGGCTCCAACTTATCGTATCCCGACAGGTCAGCCGACGGGATCCGTCATAAAAGTGTCTGACTGGCGAGGCGCTGCCGTCGGCGATTTCGCCGTTGAGGCTGATGGCATGATTGTCGCAAATCTTGCTGCCGGTTTCTACAAGCTCAGCAATCCCCCCTGGGAGATAATGATACAGGTTAATGCTGCCGGGGTAGTCACATGACGGCAATCGCGATGGATCCAAACAAAGGGGTCTCAGTAATAGTCACGAGCAATCCGGACGCAGAAATCTTCCTCGTACGAGGAGATCTTCAACTTGCAGCGCGCGGCGTTGGAATGCTTCAAACCACCCTCATGCCGGGCATTTACAAGGCAAGAGTATTGCGCGGCGGTCACATCAGGGAACAACTGTTTGAGGCTCAGGATATTCCGATCACGCTCGAGCTTTTTATCGATGGGCTGTGCGCGTCCCCGTCGGCTGGAATAGAGGGGTATGAACGGCTTTTGAGGAAGCTGCGGCCTATCGAGCGAGACAAGACGGATGCGACGGGATCGATAACCATCATTGAACAGGATACGACAGGCTTTTCTCGGGCACCATTTGCGAAGTTGCGTTTGTATCCCTGGAAACAGACCGCGAATGCCCTGCATCTAACGCCAGTTCAAACGACTGAAAGGAGCGTCTCTGTTGCACGCGCTGACGCTGAACGCGTCACCCATGTCCTGGAATTTCGAGCAAACGGGAACATCGTCCGACAACTCGTGCCATTCTTGCCGCAGCGAAATGTCAGGATTTACGTTCGACGATCACTGTCCCAAGCCTTGGGCTCGGAGCGCACGCCATATGAATGGATCGACGTCGAGATACAAGCCCGCGCGAGCGACGTCCCATACGAAGGAACCAGGGTATTCGAAGAACGCGGCCTCGGATCCCAAAGAGACCTCGAATATGCGGCTCGCTCCGCGCTTGGGCACGATCGACGCATTGTGGTGTCCGCACAGGGGATCAATCAGCTCCTTCATCTCAAGTTTGACGATCCATTGACCGGCATCGCGGCCGCCCATCTTATGTTTGATGCACTCGAGAAGAGCGCTCGCGACAAGAGGCGAGACAGGCCCGCTGCCGAAACTCTTCCTGATCCCGATTTTGGAAGCGATTTTATCGATACAGTTTGCAAGAACCTTGGTTTTCTCTGCGGTGCACCCGATAGCGTACAGACGGGCGTCGATCTCGATCCTGACCTTGTCGCGATATGGCTACGGGCTGGTTCCTTGATTGACAAGGATTTTACCGCGGCGGCGAACGCGCGATCGGCTCTATGGATACGGGCGGCGATGGCCTCTGACGACGGCGAGAGCCTCCAGATCGCTATCAAACGCCCACCGGTCTTTTGGCGTAGCTGGGAGACACTTGTCAGCCGAGCGGCTGTAGATCGCCGGATCCGAATCGAGACGGACGCATGGAGCCGCGTGAAACTATCCAGTGCGTGGGGCGCCTATTTTGTTTGGCGGCCCCACCGCCTCAGTGTGGAAAAATATCTCGATGCCGTAGCAAGACCGGTCCTAGAAAGTGAGGCTGGTCGACGTCGCGCCGAGAGCTCTACGAAGGCGTCAGCATCCCCGAGGCGCGGCTTAACCGGTGAAGCGGAAGTTTCGATCTCGATCAATGATGTCGCTAGATCGATGAACATTCCACTGTCGGTGATTTCAGGGTGAGCAATCGCAGTTGGCGTTTGTGGGCGATGCCCGGGGAGGAATAAAGGCCGTCGTGGAGCACTTCAGGCACGCGACCGTTCGGTTATCAAGGCCCCAGAAACTCCTCATATTTCCTCTGCATTTCGTGATAATCCGCGCCAAAGAACGGCGGAAAGGCACCTGGTCGTTGACCTTTCACGTCTTCGAGCAGTTCTCCGACGACTTGTCCTGGCATTTTATGCCTGACATCGGTGATGCCATTGGAACTCGGGGTAACCGGTGTGACCTGCAGGATCTGTTGGTCGAGCGCTGGGATTTCTGCCTCTCCGGAGGCGCGTCTTATCCGCTTTTGCATGCCATGCATTGCTGATCCAGCCCAGCCGTAGGCGTGAACCGGTCTTTTGAGGAGAACACATGACGCCACTTCGGAATCAGTGCCGGCACCTCCTGGAAGTGCAATGGCGACATCGCACATATAGGCTTCCAGAAAATTCCGCCTGTTGCCAACGGCAAATTCGAGAACAAGCCCCGTTCCTTCAAACCGGGCGTCCCGCTTGTTGTCTGGTTCTTTCCTGTTGACGCCGATCCATCGGCCTCCGCCCGCTTCCGCCCCGCATATCGCTGCGTCCTTGACGGTCTTGCAGTTGCCGCCCGTTCCTCCTGTCAGCACGATCCCTTCTTTCGCGGCGATTAACTTGCCAAGCTCAAAGGCGGCCTCGGCCGCATCTTCGTCGCCGCCGAAAATAGCGATGATCGGTGGACGTAATCTCGATTCATTCATGTCCCCTCCTTCGCCGATGACAGCGTCTGCCACCTTCCCGATACTAATCGATACTGTACCAAGACGCCATTGGTCACCTGCCGGCATTAAAACTTGGATAGCCGCGATGGAGGAGCTGTTGCGGACATTTTCAACGATCCGCGCAATGCGTCCGGCACTTGGCTAGGCGCCATGATCGGTCCGTCAATTTGTCCCGACGATGGGCTGACTTCACGATGGTCACAAGGAGCTGGTCTGAAAGACCGGGGCCCATACCCCGGCATTGTGCTCGCATCGATCTTCGCCACCCCGTCGTTCGGGCCATCTGAAGACCTCAGCAAATATCACGTGGCCCCGATCGCGGGGCTCACATGCTGAAGCAGCTAGTGTCAACATGTTGTTTGCCGCCCTCTCTGACATGTATACGCAACCCATGTTGACGGTGGCCGATCTGCCTCAGATCGGCACGGAATTGCACGGCATTTGCCAGACAAGCTGACTTCGCCGATGCCGCGACGATCGTTTACAAATTATTCAGCATCGTACAACCGCAAAGGCGTTATTTGGGGAAAACGATTTCGAGCAGCTCATTTTCATAAAGCAGTGCCGGGATGCAGGCCCAGGCGCCGACAGGCGAAGGAAAGGCTGGACATCCAAAGTAACGCTGATAAGTTGTAGTTGCGTATTCTTCCCGTTCCTACGCAGTATAGGCGAGCGTTACATGAAGCAATCAGGTCCATTTTCCTCGCCTGCCGCTAAAGCTCGGCTGTTTGCTGCCCTTGCCATAACCATTGTGGCTATGGCATCGCAAATGTCATTGTCCGGATTGGTGTTTGGTCAAAGTGCTGATGCTCTAAACCAGAGCAATGCGGTACCGTCCACGAGCACAATCGCTCCGGCAGAGGCGCTCGACAAGTCGGATGCAACGGGACCGTCCAGCGAGCCACAACTTCCGGATTCGGCGCAGACGCCAATGAAAGAGGGGACAACATCGACAAAACGTCCTGGTCGTATCGAAAGCATGAACCTGGACTCGGTTCAGTTGAGCAAGTTCGAGCCATCGTCGATCGGAAGAGACGACGTCGCAACGGCCATTCTCACGCTGCAGTATAGCTTCGTTTACGCTATCACCTTAGCACCGGGCGACAGAGATTTTCCCACTCGCTCAGATCTGTTGACCGCGGTCAAAACCGATATTCAGGGGCTCTATCTTGATGACGCCAGCGGAATAGTTGCACATCGCCTCGACGTTAACAGCTTAAACGTCGACAAATATAGCCAAACCAGCGAAAGGAGTGGGGAACTGACGATATCAAGCCAAGTCGTTGTAACGGGATCTGACGTGCCCTTTGGTACAGGCGTGTTTGGTCAGGCTTTTATATTAAGGGCAATAGTCCTTAATGGGACAGATCAGACGTCTTCAGGCGTCCAAAGTGTCCGTATATCCGGTCTCACTGCCAAAGAGAAGATGTTGGGTGTCTTCTTAGCCCTTTATCTACTCGTCGCCGGCGCTGCCGGTTATTATTGGATTTGGCGTCGACGGCGCAGGATCCAAGCCGAAGGACAGGACATGGTCCGCGCTGACGCGAACAGACAGGGGGGTGAGACGCGCGACGTTAAACAAGAACCGCCTCTCGCGTTGCAGCCGCCCGATGTACCGCACCAACTTGTCGAAGCTGTTTTAATCCATAATGCGCTTCTATGCGTAGGCCCAGATCTGTCGACTGCTGCTGGCCTACCAAATCTCTCAAAATTGGTTGTTGGAGTTGGGCAAACGTTCGCCGATGACGTCTCTTCCACAATGAAAACGGCGATCCAAGGGCTCGCGGGGACGTCGGAAAATGCAGGCGGGCCTGACGCTTCGCTGGTCATGGAAGCCTTGATTGCCCGCATTGGAAGAACGCGCGTCATCGGGAGGATTCGTGAACTTCTGTCGGCGACGAGCGCCAACCTTGCCCTTCACCGACGCTTTGCCGCCCTTCCCTGGCGTGGGGTCATCGCTTTGACCTGGGATGATGCCATGCACCGGGCGACGGTGACGGAACGGTCGACCAGAGACGTTGTCCGTTTGCGGCCAGAGGATGGCGATGCGCTCAAGAGAGCCATCAACGAAGACTTCTTCTTCGTCGATGCGTTTCAGGACGCTGGCGATCTTATCCTAACGTCAACCGATTTTGAGCGGCAGCTGGAGCACAATCCGGACTACGCACGGCAGCTGGCACTTCTTCTCGATACGTCCTGCTTTTTGTTTGTCGGGATCCGGCCGCAAGTCCTTTTGAGCTACTTGCGCGCTTTTGGTGGCGGCGTTCGCTATGATGGCGATCGCCATTACGCGCTTGTTCCTTATAGTCCGAGTAACGAATTTGTCGAGGCGACCCTGTCCCAATTCGGTGTCGGTCTTCTGGAATATGATCCCGCACTGGCAGAACCGGCTCTCTCCGATTTTGCCGGCCGCATTGCGCAGGAGGTGAAGCGTCGTGGCAAAACACCGTTTTTTCGCAAAGCAAGCCGGCCCACAGTGGAGCTTGAACAGATTCGTATTGATCGGCTTGAGCTTGTTAATATTGGGCCATTTGAGGGTACGACGCTCGACCTTGGCTTGGATTCTCCTGAGGGAAAACCCAGCCAGTGGACGGTCATCCTGGGCCCAAACGGTGCGGGAAAATCGATCCTGCTGAAGGCCATCGCTTTGGCATTGATCCCTAACGATAAGAGTAGCAGATTGGCGATTGGCGCCCTATTGAAACGTGGAACCAAGGAAGGCCTGATCAAGCTCCATATCGGACGGATCATGTTGAGTGTTGAACTTTACGCCGATCGAAACAGGACGCAGATGGGTAAGACATCAAGATCGACGCCCGTCGAGGCCGGCCATGCCTTGGTGATTGGCTTCCCAGCATTGCGCGGTGCTCCAAGCGTCGACCCTTCGAGCTACGGTGACGTGCTTTCGTCGGAGCCGCAACCAGCCGATCTTGCACCACTCGTTTGGGGTGGTGTCGATCCACGAATGGAGGAGTTCAAGCAATGGATACTGGATGTCCTCATCGATGCCCAGCGGCGAACCCAAACCGAAAGGTCCGCGCGGGCAATTTCTATTAAGCAGCTCCTTGACCGGATTGTCGAGCAGCTGGTGCCAGGTAACTTTGTTGGTTTTGCCGACTACAACGAGGAAGACGGCATCTGTCTGCTCAGTGTCGATGGCACAAGCGTGCCGCTGTTTACGGTGAGCTCCGGCATGTCGTCGATCTTCAACTGGATTGGCGTTTTGATCCAGCGACTCTACGACGTGAACGCACAATCTCGCGCGCCAAACGAGGGATTTGCTGTCGTGTTGATCGACGAGATCGACGTCCACCTGCATCCTGATTGGCAGCGACGCCTAGTCGACCTGGTCAAGAAATTTTTCCCGAACGTCCAAATTATCGCCACGACGCATTCCCCGCTCATCGCAAGCTCGCTTCACCGAGATGAAATCCGGGTACTGCAGCTTGACGGATCCATCCTTGTTCCTGCGATGGAAACCTACGGCTGCTCGGCCGACGAGATCATGCAGAGCGAAGTTGGCGGCTTGCGAAATGCTCGGCCTCTTATTATCGAAGAGAAAATCGAGGAATATAAGGAGCTTTACGCGAAGCATAAGCCCGACCCAGATGAATTGCGGCGACTTTCAAATCTCGAAGGGGAACTGAGGAAAATCGGATGGATTGCAACCGAAGACGAGGGAATTGAGCTGCAGCGGCCCAGTGAGGAGCAGCTCACCCAAATCATGAGCCGCTACAAGCAGTGAGGGGGACGATGAGAAAGATCGACAAACCGACCATTGCCTCTGACGACCCCTACTTTGCGAAAGGCTTTGAGCTTGCGACACAGCTCAGGCACGAGTTCAAAGGGGGCAACCGCGCCCCAAAGACCACGGCGCATTATAGGTTGTTCAAGGACATCTTGAAGCGCACGCACAAGAACAAATGCTGCTATTGTGAGGCGTCGTTGGACAGGCAGCACGGTGATGTCGAGCACTTCCGTCCTAAGCACAAAGTCACGGACGAAAATCATGTCGGTCAGAAAGTTAAAATAGCGTCCGGAGAAATCATCGACCATCCGGGCTATTTCTGGCTGGCTTACGATCCCGACAATCTGCTCCTTTCTTGCGCAAAGTGTAACCAGGCGAGCAAGGAGGACGAAGGCGAGCTTGGATCGAGCCAGACAAAGGGAAAGTGGAATCGCTTTCCCCTCGACGATCCCGAGAAGAGGGCCTGCTTGAACGACGTAGAAATTAGCGACGAGAGCCCGTTATTGGTTCATCCCCTGTTCGATACGATCAGCGACCACCTTCAGCTTGATCAGGACGGCTTGTTGAAGGGAAAAACAAAAAAGGGCGAGATGACGATCCGCATCCTCGATCTGAACGGTGAGAACCTGAGGAAGGCCCGCAGAACTGCCTTTCGCGAGGGCTTCGAGATCCTCACCAGGCTCTTGAACGAGCAACGTGACGACAAGATCGCCGAGGCTCGTGATAGCAGGCAAAGGGTGTGGGAAATCATGAACGAAGAGGTCGAGTACACGATGGCCTATTGGCTGGGCTTTAGCACCTCACTCGTTAAGTACCGCGGCAAGCGCGGCGATTGGGTTCAGATGTGGTTGGACGAAATTATTGCCGAAGCCAAGGAAATGGCGACTGCTCAATCGTCCGAATGAGACATTCGCAGCCACAAGTGCCATCATGCTATTGAGCACATCTCAGATCAGCACGTCGATATAACGAGCCCGGGATATCAGATTTTCGAAATCGGTTCGAGGCGGCTGCGCGATACCGAACGATTTCGCCTCGAAATCTCCGTAGCGATTAATCGTTTCAGGCTTGATACCGGCTGACTTAAACGCCGATGCGTATTTCTTGGCGTTGGCGATACGAGCCCCGATTTCGGCAAGGAGCTGCGACTGGGGAATGGTCTTGTATCTGCTTCTTTCGGTTGAAACGATTGCCTGGGCAGATGAACCCTTGGGCAAGATCGCGTCGAGGATCTCGGCGGGCTCATGCGGCTTGTCACGCTTGACCCCTTCATCCCAGGGCGTGGCATTCACGCTGCCATGGTGGCCGACCTTTAAAAAGTCGACAGGGTGGTTCAGCAGCTCTCTTTGACGGTTCCAGATGGTGTTCCAGGAACCGTTGGCGCGCCCATCCTCAAACTTGTTCTCCCACTCGGCATCGCCGACGAAAAGCAACCGTTTGCCTTTCCACACAATCAAGAGAACCACGCTCGTATTGTTGACGAGCTTGCCGTCAGCATCGGAAAATGCCAGCGCAGTGGAGAGCATCCGGTTCTTCAGATTTCTGAAATCGATGGGGCTGATGTTGCTCGGGAGTTCTGTCTCATCGAGAGGTACCGTGACGCGGCTTTGCAAGAGGTTCGCGTCCGAAAGAGAGACGAGTTGACTGATCGCTGATGTCTGCGGCCTGCCGAGGTACCACTTGTCGATGTCCTTTTCCGGCCCGAGAATATGAAACACGGCGTCAATGAGCGGGAGCGCGAGATCGCCATCTGTCGACTGTCCCGCTGTCACATATGTCGGCGTAATATCATTCGCCTTTGGAAACGTCTTTGTCAGGCTCTGCACGGCATCGTCGTTATTGGCCGCGTAGGCGCCGAAAAGCTCATCGAAAGCCGGTCCAAGCGCTAATGCTTCTGCTTGAGCCACCGCCTGCCCCGCCAGGGCGTGCAGCTTTGTCGCCCGTTCTGCTTGCGGATTGCCAGGTTCCATGGCAGCGCTCAGCCAGATCGCCTTAATGGAAACATCGTCCCAAAGCGGCAGGCCGAAACCGGCCATATGATCCTTATGCTGGTGCGTCACAACCAACAGATCCAGGCGCCTTTTTCCGTTTTCGAGAGGCAACATATCCTTTAGCAGCGGCACGGCATCCTTGAGATATCCCTCGCCGCTGAGGGAACCGCAGTCGACAACAATGTGAAAATCACCGCCACCTTTATGGGCACCGGGAATGAGGCAGTAGATGAAGTCGCCGAGACCGACATTGAACATCCGCACTAGGAGCTTATCTGCCATTGGCGTCCCCCTAACTCTTGGTCATCCTGATGGTTGAGCGTGAAATGCGGTGAAAGCCCGAAGCTCAGTAGACCGTCTTTGCGTGTGACCTCGAAGGGTGGCATGGCGCGTGGAAGAAGGCCAAGCGGGCTCGGTAGCTGTTCGCCGATCAGGCCGAGCTTTATCCTCTGAGCAAGCACGTCGAAGAACTCGGCGCGCCGGGCAAGTCCAAGCCTGGTTTCCTCTTTTTCTTGTGAGCTGGCGCCCAAAGCTTGGGTACCAGGTTTGCGGGCCCAGTGGATGAGGTTGCCGTTCTGGTCAAGGACGATCGTGCCGCCGCAGAGCATTGCAGTGCGTTCGCCGTCAAACTGTGCGAACCGGACGCCGCTCAAGGTCACTTCCTCGCGCCAAATATATTGAAGGACAATCTGATCGGCCTGCTGGCGGCCCTCTGTCGTAAACTTCCGAGCCCTGGCGATATCTGCAACCACGAGATCGGCGGTCGCTGGGATAAACAGGTCGGCGCGATTGTCGTCTAGAAACCGATAGGCGCTTCCGCGCGAGGCGGCAATATCATCGATACCATGAAATACTCCAAGCGGCTTTCTGTTGAAAATAGGGACGGGCTCCAGCAAGACCCTGTCGGAGGCGTCAAGGATACCTCGCTTGACAAAGACGTCGAACATGAGCTGCCGGAAGCCTTCTACATCGACGGGATTGGTGATCTGTTCAGCGCGCATGACTGCGAGTGCATAGTCGCGGAAGGTTACGTCGCACGGGGGAAGGAAGTCGAGTGGCTGGATGGCACACATCTGCATGTGCTGGATCGTATACCAGAACAATCGCTCCAAAGATTCCAAACGGGCGGATGGATTCTTTGCTTTGCGTTTGGTTTGACGTTCCTTGCGTTTGTTGAGCAGTCCAACCATGACATCAAAGATGGCTCCGGTCATCACCTCAGAAGCGGTGTGCGCGTTCGCGGTGGCGATATCCGCCATCGTCTTTTTGTTTAACGCCGAGCGCAAGTAGGGTTGGTCGCTGACAGCATCGCCAAACTGTGTCGCCAAAGACGCCAGAAGATCGGCGCCTGCAAGGTCGCCTTTGCTCTGAGCGACCACAGCTTTTCGAAACGCATTGTTTCGGAACGCCATCAAAAGCGCGGTCAGGTCTCCCATGAACTCGTGGAATGCTGCCGTCTGCGTTAGAACGCTCTCAAAATAGTGGGGGCGTAGACCATCGAGCACGGCGTGACCGAACTCGTGATTGACGATGTCACTCGACTCGCACGTATTGACCCGTCCGGACGGGCCAACGAACCAATAGAATTGCAGCGACTTGCTCGCACGGTCGTAGTAAGCGTTCTCCCCGTAGCCGGCCGTTGGGATGAGGAGGAGCCGGTTTCCCGCGAAGCCCCACTCGATACGTCGCCCAAGGCCAAATCCACCCTCGAAGAAGTCGAGCGTATGCTGGACCGTTGCCCAGACGCTGACCTGGCGAAACTGGGCAAGCTTACGTCCTCTGGCGGTATTCAGATCAACGTCGTTAGGGCCAAAAAACGTACTTTTGCCCGCATCCCAACGCGCCGGCTTCTGCAGGGCGCCTGAGCTCGCGTCAAAATCCACAACAGCAAAGCGGGCGCTGGTCGGACCATCGCCAATTCCAGGCTCCCAGGGCACCTCGAATTCGGTGTCTATCGCTGCTGCCGGGTTATTCTTAGCAACAAGCGGGTCCTTGAAATAGACATGGACATTGAACCTCAGGCCGGTTTCGCTTTGCACCGACAGCGGCAAGGTGCGCCTTGTCGCATACAAACGCTTTCGCGTTGCCAGACTTAGGGCACGCTCACCTGTTTTGCCGACCATTGCGCCCCTCCCCGAGCTTTGCGTTCTACACTTACGGGCAAACTGCCGGGACATTGAGAATTTTGGCGAGACGAAGGCCAGCGCGCCCGAGCTGCTGATCGACGATACTGATCTCTTTGTCGAAATAGGCGTCATCAAGGAAATTGTCCGATGGCGTCTCGGCATAGACGGCCATAGCTACTTTATGCGTTTCCACCGCCCAGGACGCCGCATCGCCGGCTTGAACCGCTGCGATATCTGCATTCTTGAGCCATCCCGCCTCCAGGCGGTCGACATACGCGCCCCAGCCATAGACCTGCTTTTTGATAAGCGTGCTGTCCCAGACCAAATGCAGGTTCTCATCGGCGGATTTCAGTTGGAAGAACCGGCAATTGTTCGCGCAGGTCTTTCCGCCAATGCGGGTCGTCACCGCATGATTGTTCATGCCGATCTCTTCCAGGACCGTATGAAACGGCTGGTGCAGGTCACCCAGGAAGTGAACGAGAAATTTCAGCGCTTCGGTCCGTGCAGAAGCGTCGGAACCGCAACGCACATCCTGCCGCGCCCTGTCGATTTCGGCGACGACACAATCGCCGTCGTCCAAGTTCTGGCAATCTTGAGCCGAATCGTAGGTGGCTCGATTGATCGGGATCGAGACAAAGTGCCAACGATAGGTCGCAGGCCTGTCATCGCGAACGTCATCGGCCCAGCTTGCGACCGAAGCCAAGGAGACGCCTTGACCGAGAAGATCCGTCACCATTTTTGCCGCCTGCGGCGACAGTCGTCGCTGGGCAATCTCCGCGACGATCGAATGCCCCTCCTGTCCCCAAGCCCAGGCGTTCGAGCATCCAAGCAAAACCAGGAAAAGCGATATGAATAAGTGTCGCATGCCGGCCCCATCGGCTAGTTTAACGCGAGTATTGCTTAGCTTTACAACAAGCGCAAGACATCTCGTGCACCACGTTTTACGGCGGTGTCGCAGCCGCATTTACTCGACAGCAACTCTTGAGCAGCGCTAACCCAAGGTTCAGAAGCGAAAGAATCGGAAAAGTTGGTCTTTGCCGAAGGCGACGCCACACGATATCAAACGATGCGTAAGCAATTGCTCGAGATTGGCCTATTTAAAGGGCTCACCGCTTAAAAGCGAACGCAATGGCGATCACATGACAACGCGTACATGCGGGATGACGCCTTGTCCTCATCTGCGCTTCGGTAGCGATAAACCATGCCATCGTCTGACACTATTGTCCCAATGTCATCAAGCGACATAGGCAGCAATCGCCGACAAGTCACCACGTCGGCCCTACACCTAACCAAGCCGAACCTCTTGCCTACAGACCCGACAAAGAGGATGGAACTACTGTTTCTTGTAGTTGCGACGAGAAGACATTTTGCTATTCATGCTTGTGATTTCTGCAACGCGAAAATGTTGTCGAGGATCGCCGAAATCGATCGCAGCGTATCGAAGGGAAGCTCCTGGATCAATTTCAAAACCCGTCGCCGCTCGTGTGCTTCCTCGGGCGTTTCTCCCCAGAGGTGTGGAGCAGCTTCATAGAGGAGATCGTCCGGTAAGATGCGCAACACTTCACAAAGGTGAATCACCTGTGTCGCATGAAGTTTTGTCACGGCTCGCTCGTAGCGGCCGTAAACCTGTTCAAGAGAGCCAAGAAGCAGAGCGACCTCAGCCCTTGAAAGCCCCTTTCCTTTGCGATGCGCGCGTAATGCTCTGGCGATGGCCTCATCCATCTGCTGAGGCGTTGCAACACCGTCAAAGCCGGGTCTGCGATAAACAGCACGATCAAGCTTGGGATCAACCGTTGCTTCAAGCCCCTCGCTTTCGATGTATGCGTCTGTTTTTTCAGTCATCCGTTCCCACCTTAATCCGCCCGATTTTATATACGAACCATGGGATCGTTGGCTATGGAGGATGAGCAAGAAATGGAGGGGGCGGCGACATGTGATGATTGTGTCGCGGCCGACCAGGATAGCTTTGACGATGAGCATGAGAGCGCGGACAATCGTCTGGCAACACTCGCGATGGCACACCTGGTAGCAGTCGTGAAGCTTCGCCAGAACATCGGCAAGGACGCCCATTCCAATGGCCTCACTGCAGACAATCGGCGCTTGTCTGACCGCGAGGGAATGGCGAGGCGTGCGTTGCTGCGATGGCCCTCTCCCACATCGGATCATGCGATTTTGAAACTTCAGCACCTTCTTGCACACGTGCTTGTCGGAAGACTGTCGCTCAACGATAGTGAACGCGATCTGATCACGGCAGAAACCGCACGGCTGAAGCGCGCACGTCGTCAATGATGCTTTGTTGGCAGCCTGTTTGGTTGAGAGAGGCCGATCCCGTCTTCAATCCTGACTCCGTTTTTTCATTTTCAACTGCGGAGAGGATGTCCAGATGCCTCGAACGAAGCCCAGCTTCCAAATCACTGCCTTATATTGATGAATTTAAAACAATACTAATCGATTCAATAGTTTACGGCAACTTGCAAACCCTCTAAGAGGCCTGAGAAGGAACGCGCAAGCTTGGCGACTCTGGACGCTGTGGGAGCAAGAATTCCTGACGAAGACCGCTGACGCGCTTTGCGTCCAAATCAGATCCTATGCTTGTTTCTTGGAGTGAATGAACATGACAGTCAAGGTTGCCATCAACGGTTTCGGTCGTATCGGCCGCAACGTTCTTCGCGCCATCGTCGAATCCGGCCGTACGGACATCGAAGTCGTCGCCATCAACGACCTCGGCCCGGTCGAGACCAACGCCCACCTGCTGCGTTACGACTCCATCCACGGTAAGTTCCCGGCCGAAGTGAAGGTCGAAGGCGACACGATCGTGGTCGGCGGCGGCAAGCCTATCAAGGTCACCGCGATCAAGGATCCGGCAACCCTTCCCCACAGGGAATTGGGTGTCGACATCGCGATGGAATGCACGGGCATCTTCACCGCCCGCGACAAGGCCGCTGCTCATCTGACGGCTGGTGCCAAGCGCGTCATCGTTTCGGCTCCTGCCGACGGCGCTGACCTGACCGTTGTCTTCGGCGTCAACCATGACCAGCTCACCAAGGAGCATCTGGTCATCTCCAACGCCTCCTGCACCACCAACTGCCTGGTGCCGGTCGTCAAGGTTCTCGACGACGCCGTTGGCATCGACCACGGCTTCATGACCACTATCCACTCCTACACCGGCGACCAGCCGACGCTCGATACGATGCACAAGGACCTGTATCGCGCCCGCGCTGCTGCTCTCTCGATGATCCCGACCTCGACGGGTGCTGCCAAGGCCGTCGGCCTCGTTCTGCCGCACCTCAAGGGCAAGCTCGACGGCACCTCGATCCGCGTTCCGACCCCGAACGTTTCGGTCGTCGATTTCAAGTTCGTTGCCAAGAAGGCCACCACGGTCGGCGAAATCAACGAAGCGATCAAGGCTGCCGCAAACGGCAAGCTGAAGGGCATCCTCGGCTACACCGATGAGCCGCTCGTTTCCCGTGACTTCAACCACGACAGCCACTCCTCGATCTTCGCGACCGACCAGACGAAGGTCATGGAAGGCAACTTCGTGCGCGTCCTGTCCTGGTACGACAACGAGTGGGGCTTCTCCAGCCGCATGTCCGACACGGCTGTTGCCTTCGCCAAGCTCATCTAAGCGTCAGGCATCAAGATCAGGAAGCGGCTCGGGAAACCGGGCCGTTTTCATTTTGGGCGATCGATCAGGAGATGGAAGAGCATGGCGCAACTGACTATTCGCAACGCGACTGTTGATGACGCCGCCGAACTCTGCGGGCTCATCAATGAGATCATCGAAGCGGGCGGCACGACTGCCCTCGAGGATCGCTTTTCGCCCGAACTTTTGGCCGACTGGTTCATATCCGGCGAATTCGCCCTCATCTGCCATGTGGCGCAGGCAGGGTCTGGCCTCGCCGGCTTTCAGTTCCTCAGCCGTTACGGCGATTTGCCGAAGGGGTGGGCCGATATCGGAACTTTCGCGCGCCTGAACCCGAAGATCCCAGGCGTCGGCACTGCCCTGTTTGCCGCAACACGTTCTGCAGCCAAAGAACGCAATATCGAAATCATCAACGCAACCATCCGCGCCGACAACATTGGCGGGCTGGCCTACTACGAGAAGATGGGGTTCCGTACCTATAACACGCTGAAGAAAGTGCCGCTTAAGGACGGTACGCCCATGGACCGAATTCAGAAGCAATTTCAGGTGACGAAAAATGGAAGCGGCCTCTAACGGTCTCATCAACAAAAAGTGTGGCGCTCCCTCTGCCTGCCCTGCTCTCGCCTGATTTGCTCATACATTCTTTATAGAGACTTTTTCCAATAGCATTCTTTTCTGGCCCTCACCCCAAGGGCCGTCCAGCAGCATGACGCAGCAATGCAGCCGAGGTTAAGCCGCAAGGCCTACCCTTCTGCTGTTTTTTGCCGTTTACTGAAAGATCGTGCTGGACGTTGGGGGATGGGCGGGGCGGCTGCGGGATGGCGTGACGAAGCGAAAGGGGTAGGCATGGAAGCGTTTTATATCGTGGTGCTGGTTGCGACGGCGCTCGTGCTTCTTGCGGCCTTCTCGAGCCTGCTTGCGTTCCGCTTCGGCGCTCCTCTCCTGCTGCTGTTTCTGATGATCGGGCTTGCCGCCGGCGTCGATGGCCTCGGCATCGAATTCAGCAACAACTACCTCGCCTATATTCTGGGCTCCATCGCGCTTGCGATTATCCTTTTCGATTCCGGCTTCGGTACACCGATGCAGGCCTTCCGAATTGCCGCGATACCGTCGTTGACACTGGCATCGGTCGGCGTGCTCTTGACCGCCGGGCTCTTCGCCTTCGCCGCCCGCTGGCTGCTGCATTTCAGCTGGCTGGAAGGCATGCTGCTTGGCTCAATTGTCGCCTCTACCGATGCTGCAGCCGTCTTCTTCCTGCTGCGCATCGGCGGCATCAACATCCGAGACAAGGTGCGCTCCACGCTGGAGGTCGAATCCGGCACCAACGACCCGATGGCGATCTTCCTGACCATCGCCCTGGTCGAGGTTCTCGCCAGCGGCGAACGTTACGCCGGCATCAATATCGGCATGCTCGCCATGTTCATTCAGCAGATGGGTCTTGGCGTCATCCTTGGTCTGCTGGGCGGCATGATGATCGTGCTGATCGCCGGGCGGCTGGAAACGGATCGCGGCCTCACGCCAATCTTCGTGCTGGCGCTCGCCTTGCTCGTCTTCTCCTTCACCGGCGCGGTTGGCGGCAGCGGCTTCCTCGCCGTCTATGTCGCTGGCATCTATGCCGGAAACCGAAAGATGCAGGCGATCGGCACCATCAGGCGCTTTCAGGACGGGATGACCTGGCTTGCCCAGATCATTATGTTCCTTGTGCTCGGCCTGTTGGCGACGCCTTCGCAATTCCCTGTCATCATCGTGCCGGCGATCCTGCTCGCTCTCTTCCTGATCTTCGTCGCCCGGCCGCTCGCCGTCTGGCTGTCACTGCTGCCGTTCGATTATACGCAGCAGGAAATCGGCTTTGTCGCCTGGGTCGGTCTGCGCGGCGCAGTCTCAATCCTGCTTGCCATCATGCCGATCCTCGGCGGCCTGCAGCACAGCCAGATCTACTTCAACACCGCCTTCATCATCGTGCTCGTCTCGCTCCTCGTGCAGGGCTGGACAATCAAGCCGGTCGCCAAGCGCCTCGGTCTCATCATTCCGCCGCGCATCGGCGCGGTCGACAAAGTTGAGGTCGACCTGCCAGGCGCGGCCAATCACGAGTTGCTGTCCTATCGCGTCGTCAAGGACAGCCCGGTTCTGCGTGGCGAGCGCATTCCGCGCTGGGCGGCACCCTCGCTTGTGATCCGCGACGGCAAGTCGATGCGCTACCAATATGCCGGTCGCTTGAGGGAAAACGATCTTGTCTACCTCTTCATCGCTCCCAGCTATTCGCGCCTGCTCGACCGGCTCTTCGCCAGCCGTGCACCTGTTGATGAGGACGACGCGGAATTTTTTGGCGCCTTCGCGCTGTCGCCGGCTCGCCCTGCCGCCGATCTCGATGCCGCTTATGGTCCGGGCCTGCTCAATGAATCCGAGAAGGGTTTGACGATCGCCGAACTGATGAAACAGCGCCTCGGCGGCAAGGCGGATTATGCCGATCGCGTCCGTCTCGGCTCGCTCATTCTCATCGTCCGCGACCTCGACGATCAGGATCACATCACCTCTGTCGGCATGTCATTGGAGGCCGTGGAGCCCGCCATAACATTGCCGATCTTCATCAATCTGCGCGAAATTATCCAGCGTACCCGCGACCGTATGAAAGGCCGCAAAAGGCATGAGGTGACGGCTGCGGAAAGTGCTGCCGGACGTGACGAAACCCCACGCTAAAACGGCCGCCGACTGCCTTGCGTCTCCTTCGATCCTTGCTATGGTCGGCGCAACTTTCGCAACCACGAACGGATCCTTCCATGGCAGCTTTCAAGACCCTCGACGACCTCAACGATATCGCCGGCAAGCGCGTTCTCGTCCGCGTCGACCTCAACGTCCCGGTCAAGGACGGCAAGGTTACGGACACGACCCGCATCGAGCGCGTCGCGCCGACGATCCTTGAACTGTCGAAAAAGGGAGCGAAGGTCATCCTGCTCGCCCATTTCGGTCGCCCGAAGGACGGCCCCTCGGCAGAATTCTCGCTTTCTCTGATTGCTCCGTCCGTCGAGGCGGTGCTCGACCATGCCGTGCTGACGGCGTCCGACTGCATCGGCCAAGCAGCCGCTTCCGCCGTCGCGAAGATGAACAATGGCGATATTCTGCTTCTGGAAAACACCCGCTTCCACAAGGGAGAGGAAAAGAACGATCCTGAATTCACAAAGGCGCTCGCCGCAAACGGCGATATCTATGTGAACGACGCCTTCTCTGCTGCTCACCGCGCCCACTCCTCCACCGAAGGCCTTGCCCATCACCTGCCTGCCTATGCGGGGCGCACGATGCAGGCAGAACTCGAGGCGCTCGAAAAAGGCCTCGGCAACCCGATCCGTCCGGTCGTCGCCATCGTCGGTGGCGCCAAGGTCTCGACCAAGATCGACCTTCTTATGAACCTCGTGAAGAAGGTCGATGCGCTCGTGATCGGCGGCGGCATGGCCAACACCTTCATCGCCGCCCGGGGCACCAATGTCGGCAAGTCGCTCTGCGAACATGACCTCGCCGATACCGCCAAGCAGATCATGATCGAAGCCGCCACCGCTGGCTGCGCGATCGTTCTGCCGGAAGACGGCGTCGTCGCCCGCGAATTCAAGGCAGGAGCGCCCAATGAGATCGTCTCGATCGAAGCCATCCCCGGTGACGCCATGGTCCTCGACGTCGGTCCAAAGTCGGTCGAAGCCGTCAAGACCTGGATCGAGCGCGCCACGACGCTCGTCTGGAACGGTCCGCTCGGCGCCTTCGAAATCGAGCCCTTCGACACAGCGACCGTCGCCGCTGCGAAATACGCCGCCGAGCGCACCAAGGCCGGCAAGCTCACGTCGGTCGCAGGCGGTGGCGATACGGTCTCGGCGCTGAACCATGCCGGCGTTGCCGAAGAATTTACCTATGTTTCGACGGCAGGCGGCGCCTTCCTCGAATGGATGGAAGGCAAGGAACTGCCGGGCGTGGCCGTTCTCTCTCGGTAACGGCCCGTTGGCCATAAGCCGATTCGGCAGATATTCCAGCAGGATAGGCCGCGGGAGCGAACGCTTCCGCGGTCTTTTGCTCACGAAGAGGAAAAATTCCCGAACTTTCAAACGATTGAAATCATTTCAATCGTTTCAATGACTTAGCGCTCCCATTTTTCTCGCTATAAACTTCTGTTATCCGAGTTCTATATTGTCAATTCTACCGGGTTTCATTGTGGAGAGAACGAGATGAGCGAACGACTGGAAGACATTGCAGTTAAGATGGTTGCTGGCGGTCGGGGCCTGCTTGCCGCCGATGAATCGACCTCCACCATCAAGAAGCGTTTCGATGCGATCAATCTTGAATCGACCGAAACCAGCCGACGCGATTATCGCGAGATGCTCTTCCGCTCGGAAGACGCAATGAAGAAGTACATTTCCGGCGTCATCCTCTACGAGGAAACCCTGTATCAGAAAACCGCTGACGGCACGTCTTTCGTCGACATCATCAAGGCTGCCGACAGCATTCCGGGCATCAAGGTCGATATCGGCGCCAAGCCGATGGCAAAATATCCGGGTGAAACCGTCACCGAAGGCCTTGATGGCCTCGCAGACCGCCTTGCCAGATATTATGAGGCCGGCGCCCGCTTCGCCAAGTGGCGCGGCGTCATCGCCATCTCGCAGACCCTGCCGAGCCGCGGTTCCGTGCGCGCCAACGCCCAGGCGCTGGCTCGCTATGCCGCGCTCTGCCAGGAAGCCAAGATCGTACCGATCGTCGAGCCGGAATGCCTGATGGACGGAAAGCCGGGCGACCACAATATCGACCGTTGTGCCGAAGTGACCGAATCCACGCTGCGCATCGTGTTCGAGGAACTTGCTGATGCCCGTGTCAGCCTCGAGGGCATGATCCTGAAGCCGAACATGGTCATTGACGGCAAGAATGCCCGCAAGGCCTCGGTTGCGGAAGTGGCGGAGCGCACCGTCCAGGTGTTGAAGCGCACGGTTCCGTCATCCGTTCCGGGGATCGCCTTCCTCTCCGGCGGCCAGACCACGGAAGAAGCGACAGCCCATCTCTCCGCCATCAACTCCGGTTATGAGCTGCCCTGGTTTGTCACCTTCTCCTATGGCCGTGCCCTGCAGGACAGCGCACTCAAGGCCTGGAACGGCAAGCAGGAAAACGTCGCTGCCGGCCAGCGCGAATTCGCGCACCGCGCCGAAATGAACAGCCTCGCCGCCAAGGGCAACTGGAAGGCCGAACTCGAAAAGGCCGCATGAGCCTTTTGGATGCTTGAGAAAACAGACAGGCGACGAGCACCCTCGCCGCCTGTCTTTGTTATTGCCAGTCGCGAAGCCGATTTGTCATGGCGACAAGATAGTCCTTCGCCGCAACAACGAGCCTCGATAATCATGGTGCCACCATTGTTGGAGCCGCCATGAACAGCTTGTCCTACCTCACCGTCGACGTCTTCACCTCCACCCGCTATGAGGGCAATCCGCTCGCGGTCATGAGCGACGCCAGGGGCATCAGCGATGCGGCAATGCAAAAGATTGCCGCCGAGTTCGGCTATTCCGAAGTAACCTTCGTGCTGCCGCCTGAGAACCCCGAAAACACCGCAAAAGTTCGCATCTTCACGCCGACAATGGAGGTGCCGTTCGCGGGGCATCCCAATGTCGGCACTGCCTATGTTCTCGGCCAGCAGAACGAAATCTTCGGTCGCGCCATTGGCGATAGGCTGCGGTTCGAGGAAAAGGCCGGCCTCGTGGAAGTCACCCTGCAGCGCCGTGAAGGCCGAGTCACCGGAGCAACCATCCGTGCTCCACGGCCGCTTGAAATAGGCGACAGAATATCCGAGACCGTCATTGCCGATTGCGTCTCCCTTGATCCCTCCTCGATCCGCAAGAACAAGCATGCCCCAGTCTTTGCATCGGTGGGACTGAACTTCGCCATCGCAGAACTCGAGAGCCTCGAGGCTCTGGCCGCGGCAAGTCCCAATCTGAACGGCTTCCAGGCGGCGGCTAGGGGCGTGGCCGGCACCCATGACTTTTCGCTGTTCCTCTATGTACGTCCCGCCGCTACCCCCTGGAACATCCGCGCCCGCATGTTCGCGCCGCTGGACAACGTCATTGAAGATCCGGCGACCGGAAGCGCATCAGCCGCCCTCTCCGCCTATCTCGTCTCGCTGCTGCCGGAGGCGGACGTCAGCCAGCACGTGACGATCGAACAGGGCGTCGAAATGGGCCGGCGCAGCATCATCGAACTCGATGTCGTCAAGACGGCCGGCACAGTCACTGACGTGACGATCTCGGGAAGCTGCGTGCCGATGATGAAAGGCGAGATCATCCTGCAGGACTGACCCCGCCTATTGCACCAGGAAATCACGCGCCAGCAACGCCACCGCCCAGATGGCAAAGGCAATCAGCGCGATCTTCCAGAAATCCATCCGGCGGCGCAGCCCCGGATAGCCGAGCGGCTTGATGATCTGGATTGCCATGGCAAGGATGAGTAGCAACGCTATCAGCTTTGTCATGGCTTTATTTTTTCCATTTATCAGAATGTCACAGGACGGACATTTTTTCACGCGAACACAGGAATATCTACACGCCGTAAAGGCATTCCGGGACACAATCAACACTCTTATGGACTGGGCAGATTAACGTCGCGCCTTATGTCTTTTTCGAAGCGAACACGCCGAGTCTGGGGATATGACAAGAAATCTGCTGTCCGTCGCTGCGCTGCTCTTTGGCACGCTCTTCCTTTTCATGGGCAACGGACTGCAGGGCATTCTGCTTCCTGTGCGCGGAAACCTCGAAGGTTATGCCACGACCACGCTCGGTCTGCTCGGGACCTCCTGGGCCGCAGGTTTTGTTATTGGCTGCCTGGTTGCACCGAAGATGGTGCGTCGCGTCGGCCATGTACGCGCGTTCTCCGGCTTTATCGCCATCATCGCCATCATCGCGCTTGTCAGCGGCATCATCATCGATCCGGTCTGGTGGGTCATCCTGCGTGCCGTCACCGGTTTCTCCACTGCCGGGACTTCGATGATCATCGAAAGCTGGCTGAACGAACGGGCGAACAATGAGAGCCGCGGCGCGATCTTCTCGCTCTATATCGGCATCACCCTCCTTGGCGTCGTGGGCGGCCAGATGATGATCCCGCTCGAAGACGTGCGCACGCCGGTACTCTTCATGATCTGCGGCATCTTCTACTGCATCGCCATGCTGCCGACGACGCTGTCGACCGCTGCCTCACCGCAGCCGCTGAAAGCAGTCAAACTCGATCTGCCTGCGCTCTATCGCAATTCGCCGGTTTCCTGCCTCGGCATCCTGCTGGTTGGCATTGCCAATGGCGCATATGGTACGCTCGGTGCCGTCTTCGGCGCGGGTGCGGGTCTTTCCGACACTTCGATTGCCGTGATGATGAGCACCACCATCTTTGCCGGCGCGGTGATGCAGCTTCCGGCCGGACGCCTGTCAGATCGTATCGACCGTCGCTACGTCCTGGCAGCCATGTCAGCCATCGCGGCGCTCGCCGGGCTCCTGATCTTCCTCCTGCATCCGTCCTCCCCAGCCTTCCTGATCGGCCTCGTCATCCTCTACGGTGCGGTCGCCAATACGCTCTATCCGATCGCTGTCGCCCATGCGAACGACTTTGCCTCATCGGAGGATTTCGTAAAGGTTTCCGGCGGCCTGCTGCTGCTCTACGGCATCGGCACCGTTATCGGGCCGACGATCGGCGGTCCGGTCATGTCAGTCGTCAGCCCCCATGCACTCTTCCTGGTGACAGCGCTCGCCCATCTCCTGATCACCGGCTATGCCATCCTCAGAAGCCGCATTCGTGCAGCCATTCCGGCGAGCGACCGCGATGCCTATACGACGATTCCGACAGCAACATCTCCGACGCTCACGCCGCAAAGCATGTCGCTCGCCGATCGCAGCTCCAACAAGTCTCCCGAAAGCGGCGATCCTGCTGTAAAGTTCGGCTGACGGACTGAGGCATGTCGCGCGAAAAATGCGCAGCGATTTTGCGATAGCGACACGCTTGCAACAGAGACTTGAAGCGTGGGGCGAAATCCTAGGGATCGCCACACGGTTTGCAGGAGGAGCGACAATGAGCTTGATGGATGACGATAGGCCGCAGAAGAAGACAGTGCACGAGATCGGCTCCGATCTCTCCATGCTTTCGGTCGACGAGTTGAGAGCGCGCGTGGAACTTTTGAAGACCGAGATCGCACGGCTCGAGGCCGAGGCCGCAAAGAAGGCTTCCGGCCGATTGGCCGCCGAAAATCTTTTCCGGTCATAAGACTGTAAGCGAGCAAATATTGCTTCGTATTTACTTTCGTTAAGTCTTAAATCGGGACGACATTAATAAAAAATTAAGCTTTATAAGGTATTACTGTTGCTGTTCAGATTCTTCTGGACCTCAGACAGTTTTCCAAGCGGTGAATTGGTCTGATTTTTCTCCCTGTTTTACCTTGAGAGCCGCTTTTGCGGCTCTTCTTTTTGCGCTGCCTTAGACCTTTCCACGAAACTGTGGAGATTAACCTTTTCTTAAGAAACGGCTTGCGCATCTAGGTTAAAGATACCATCTTGAAATCACGAAGACCGGCTTGGGAAACTTTTTCCGGGAACCCGGCGTTACCTGATAGTAGATGCGTGCAACAGGGATTCTTTAGATGTCGGAACTTGGATTGAACACAATCAGTTTTGCTGGCCGCGCTGCCGCATCCTCGCAGTTCAAGACGCTGTATGCAGAGGGCATGTCGCTGGTCGAAGAAACCGCATCCTATCTCGACGGCCAGGGCCGCGCAGCCTCCAAGGTGCTGCCGCGCATGGCCTCGGTCCTTTATGCGGCTGAATCAATGCGCCTCACGACCCGCCTGATGCAGATGGCTTCCTGGCTGCTGCTGCAGCGCGCCGTCAACAATGGCGAAATGTCCCGGGATCAGGTCCTGGCCGAGAAAAACAAGGTCCGGCTCGATGGCTTCAACGTCGATCGCAATGCTCCGGGCTGGGGCGACCTGCCGGAATCCTTCCGCGATCTCGTGGAGCGCTCGCTTCGCCTGCAGAACCGCATCGCCCTGCTCGACCGTGAAATCTACCGCCCGGCAGAAGCTGCGATCGTTCCCGATAATCAGAACAGCGTCCAGGCCCAGCTTTCCCTGCTGCAGACGGCCTTCGGCAACAACTGATCTGACATCATAGAATTCACGAAACCGGCTGCGGAGACGCGGCCGGTTTTTTATTTGCTCGCCGGCAAGACCCCAAAACAAAAAGCCCGGCACAAGGCCGGGCTTTTGAATAATCCGCAAAGCGGAAGCGAATTAGAGGCCGAGGCCGCCGAAACGCTTGTTGAACTTCGAAACACGGCCGCCGCGGTCCATGAGCTGCTGGTTGCCGCCAGTCCAGGCCGGGTGCGACTTGGAGTCGATTTCGAGGTTCATGACAGCGCCTTCCGAACCCCAGGTCGAGCGGGTTTCGTACTCGGTGCCATCGGTCATGACTACCTTGATGGTATGGTAGTCGGGATGGATGCCTTCCTTCATGACAATCTTCCTGCGATGCCGAGGTCCAATTTGCCGCAGACAGTTGCGGCGGAAGAACCGATTGAATAAATGAAGCCGCAGTCGTGAAGGCTACGGCTTCCCATTAGGATGCGGTGCCTATACATGAAGGGCGCCGGGATAACAAGGGCCAAGGAGCCGCAATACGCGGTCTTTGAGGGCGATCGGAGACAATTTGGCAGAGCAGGCAGAAGTTGGGGAGAAGAGGTCGCGTTCGCTGAAGCCGCTCGGCAGGTTGACACCTTATGTGGCACGCTACCGTGGCATGGTGGCCGGTGCCCTGATTTCGCTGGCGCTGGCGGCCGTGACTTCGCTTGCCATACCGCTCGCCGTACGTCGGATGATCGACCACGGCTTCACGCAGGCCGACGGCACCTTCATCAACAGCTATTTCGCCATGCTGATGATCATGGCCATCGTGCTCGCGATTGCCAGTGCTCTGCGCTACTATTTCGTCATCACCATCGGGGAGCGCATCGTTTCGGATCTGCGCCGCGATGTCTTCTCGCATGTCACGCGGCTCTCGCCCTCTTTCTTCGACGTCAACCAGTCGGGCGAGATCGTCTCGCGGCTGACGGCCGATACCACGCAGATCAAATCCGCCGTCGGCGCCACCGCTTCCGTGGCGCTTCGCAACCTGATCCTCTGTATCGGCGCGCTCGGCATGATGATCGTCACCTCGCCAAAGCTTTCCAGCCTCGTCATCGTCGCGATCCCCGTCATCGTCTTTCCGCTTGTCGCTGGCGGCCGCTCGGTGCGCAAGCGCTCCCGCGCCGCACAGGATACGCTGGCAGAAGCTTCCGCCTTCGCCAATGAGACGATCGCCGCAACCCGCACCGTGCAGGCCTTCAACGCCGAAACGATTGCAGCGGACCGCTACGGCTCGGCTGTGGAATCCGCCTATCAGGCCGCACGTTCTGCCGTTTCCTCCCGCGCCCTGCTGACGGGCATCGCCATCACCCTCATTTTCGGCAGCGTGGTCGCCGTTCTCTGGTTTGGCGCCCACAGCGTCCTCGCGGGTACACTTTCGGCCGGCACGCTCGGCCAGTTCCTGCTCTATGCGGTCATCGCGGCCGGCTCGCTCGGTGCACTCTCGGAAGTCTGGGGCGAGCTTTCGCAGGCAGCCGGTGCCGCCGACCGCCTGACCGAGCTTCTCGATGAAGTCTCCCCGATCGCCGCCCCCGCAAACCCGCAGCCACTCCCCTCGCCCGCCCAGGGCCGCGTGGAATTCGACGGCGTGCATTTCGCCTATCCATCCCGTCCCGGCAAGTCAGCGCTGCATGGGCTGGATTTCACGGTCCTGCCGGGCGAAACCGTTGCGATCGTCGGCCCATCCGGCGCCGGCAAGAGCACCGTCTTTTCGCTCTTGCTGCGCTTCTACGATCCGCAACAAGGCAGCGTGAAGATCGATGGCGTCGACGCCCGCCAGGCCGATCCGGACGCCTTGCGCCAGCGCATAGCCATCGTGCCACAGGATGTGACCATCTTCGCCTCCTCGATCCACGATAATATCGCTTTTGGCGTTCATGGCGCGACGCGCGAGCAGGTTCGCGCAGCGGCAATCGCCGCGCAGGCCGATGAATTCATCAACCGGCTGGAAAAGTCTTATGAGACGCAGGTCGGCGAACGCGGTGTCACACTGTCCGGCGGTCAGCGCCAGCGCATCGCCATTGCCCGCGCGATCCTGAAAAATGCACCGATCCTTCTGCTGGACGAGGCAACTTCGGCGCTTGATGCAGAGAGTGAAACGCTTGTGCAGAGAGCGCTTGACGGGCTTATGCATGGCCGCACCACTGTTGTCATCGCCCACCGTCTCGCCACTGTTCTCAAGGCCGACCGCATTCTCGTCATGGATCAGGGATGTGTCGTAGAGGAGGGCACGCATCAGAGCTTGATCCGAAACGGCGGCATCTATGCGAAACTCGCCCGCCTGCAATTCGATGCGGCCAACGAGGATGTGCTGGCAGCCGCCAAATAGCTGCCTCATACCCCCATCGCGACTAAAGTCTGATCGCGACAGCCTTCCCACTCGGTTGCCTTTGCTGGAACCTGCCCTAACCTTCCCATGCCCAAGGTAGGGGTCTTTGCTGTTGAAATCGGTGGGAGGAGATTCGAATGGCGCTTTCTGATATTGTCAGTCGCATAAGTGTGGCACTTGGCCTTGGCCTGATCGCAGCCGCGACTGGTACGGCCGCATCAGCCCAGACTTTTCCCGATCGTTCCATAACCATGGTCGTGCCGTTCGCCGCCGGAGGCTCGACCGATGTCGTCGCGCGTATCGTCGCGCAGAAAATGTCCGAAGATCTCGGCCAGCAGGTCATCGTGCAGAATGTTGCGGGAGCCGGCGGCAATCTCGGCGCTGATAGCGTCGCGCGCGCCGCGCCGGATGGCTATACGATCCTGATGGGCACCGTCGCCACCCACGCCCTCAATCCGCTGATCCTGAAATCGACGCCCTATGATGCCGAAAAGGATTTCGCACCGGTTTCATTGCTCGTGGTTGTTCCCAATGTCCTGGTGGTCAATCCGGAACTGCCCGCAAAGAATGTGCAGGAGCTGATCGCGCTCCTGAAAGCCGATCCGGACAAATACAGTTATGCTTCATCCGGTAACGGCACGCCGCTGCATCTTTCCGGCGAACTTTTTAAAAGCATGGCGGGCGTCGACATGCAGCATATCCCCTACAAGGGCGCCGGGCCCGCATTGAACGACGTCATCGGCAATCAGGTACCGATCATGTTCGACAACCTGCCCTCGTCGTCGAGCCACATCAAGGCCGGTACGCTCCGGGCACTCGCCGTCACGACCGCCGAACGCGCGCCATCCTTCCCTGATATCCCGACTATCGCGGAATCCGGCATTCCAGGATACGAGACCTATACGTGGAACGCACTCTTTGCGCCGGCCAACACACCGGCCGATGTGATCACTCGCCTCAACGCCTCCGCCAACAAGGCGCTGACCGATCCGGCCGTCGCCGGGCGGATGAAGGAATTTAGTGCAACCATCGTCGGCTCGACACCGGAGGAACTCGGCGCCCATGTGAAGGCCGAGCTTGCGAAATGGAAACCGGTCGTCGACGGCGCCCATATCCAGATGGAATGATCTTCGCGAAAGGGACAGCACGCAGCCAGCCCTTCTCTCGCGCCCGATCCAACCGGCGGCAATTGGACGCCATACAATGGAATTCTAATTAAGGTAGTGGAAAAGCTCACAATTCTGGGCTAGCTTTCTGAAAGCTGATGCACGATTTCAGCTTACCAGGAGGGATCCATGTACAGATTTGAAGTTTACAAGGATAAGGCCGGTGAATTCCGCTTCCGCTTCAAGGCGTCGAACGGCGAGACCATGTTCTCGTCCGAAGGCTACAAGGCGAAAGCATCCGCGGTAAACGCCATCGAATCCATCAAGAAGAATTCGCCCGGCGCGGAAGTGGTGGATCAGACAAAGGCGGACGCTTGACCGGAAGCGGAGGCGGCATCAGTCGCCTCCCGCACTTCCCGCTCAGCGCATTTCTCGCGCCCTTTTCGGTGTGATCGATTTTTTTCGGCTGCAATGTCGAAATGAAGACGACTGAGACCTCATTGTTTCGGAACGGCTCGAAGCCGCGCCACCGAAGCATTGCAGCTTGGGCAAATTCGGCCTTACATGCTGCTTGCCCGGTCAAACCCATCAGAGGATCAGGAGTTTCCGATGCAATACGCACTTATCATCCGTGAATCTGCAGAAGACTTTGTCCGCCGCAACGACCCCGCCTATCGCGATGGCTGGACGGCCTACACCAAGGCCCTGGTGCAGGCAGGGATCTTGACCGCCGGCGCCGGCCTGACCCCGCCTGAGACCGGCACGATCGTACGTCGGAAAGGCGAGGACCATGATGTGCAGGATGGTCCCTATCCGGAAGGCAAGGAACAGCTTGGCGGCTTCTACGTGATCGAGGTACCAGATCTCGATGCCGCGCTCGAATGGGCCACGCGCGTGCCCGTCTCCGAATGGGGTTCGGTGGAAGTACGGCCGCGGCTGCAATTCGCGTGAGGCCGTTGTGACATCAGATGCGGGCCGTGTCGCCGAAAGGGTGGCACGGCAATCCTATGGCAAGCTCATCGCCTTTCTTGCCGCTCGCTCCCGCGATGTTCCGGCAGCGGAGGATGCCTTGTCTGATGCGCTGGCGGTTGCGTTGCGGGTCTGGCCCGAGCGCGGTATTCCCGACAATCCCGAGGGCTGGCTGCTCACCGCAGCCCGCCGCAACCTCATTCAGGCTGCCCGTCACCGAACCGTACGCGATAATGCCAGCGAAACGATTGCGCTGGCCATCGAGGAAGCTGAGGAGCGCTTGAACGATGCACGAAACGCAGACTTTTCCGATGAGCGGCTGAAGCTGCTTTTTGCCTGTACACATCCAGCGATCGATCGGTCCGTTCACACGCCGCTGATGCTTCAGACCGTGCTCGGCATTGACGCGAAGACAATCGCACAAGCCTTCGTAATCTCGCCGGATGCCATGAGCCAGCGCCTGGTGCGGGCCAAGATCAAGATCCGCGACGCCGGCATTCCCTTCGCCATCCCTGAGCGGCAGATCCTGACGGATCGGCTGGCGGGCGTACTCTCGGCAATCTATGCCGCCTATGGGCTCGGCTGGGACGGGCTCGATGGCGAGGAAGACAATCGTACCGGCTTGACCGGCGAGGCGATCTGGCTTGGCCGCGCACTCATGACGATGCTGCCTGAGCAACCGGAGGTTATCGGGCTCCTCTCATTGATGCTTTATTGCGAGGCGAGAAGGCGCGCACGGCGTGATGCCGATCGCACCTACATACCGCTTGAGGAGCAGGATACCGGTCTCTGGAACGAAATCATGCTGGCGGAAGCCGATACTTTGCTGCGCAAGGCGGGCACCCTCGACCGTTTCGGTCCGTTCCAGTGCCAGGCGGCGATCCAGTCCGTCCACGCCACGCGTCGCCGGACGGGCACGACGGATTGGAAGGCGCTCATTACCCTCTACCGGGCGCTCATCGAGATGAAACCGACACTGGGCTCAAAGGTCAGTCATGCCGCCGTCATCGGCAGGGTCGATGGCGCGGCTCCGGCCATCGCCCTGTTGGACGGGCTGGAACGACGGGGCGTCGCCAGCTACCAGCCTTACTGGGCCGTGCGGGGACATCTGTTGGCAGACCTCGGTGAAAGCGACGCCGCGGCCGAAGCCTACAGGATGGCGATCGGCCTCAGCGACAGTCCCGCCGTCCGCACCTTCCTCACTGGCAAGCTTCAAGCCGTTATTTCTCGGTCAGCTTGAGCTCGATACGACGGTTGGTGGCACGCGCCTCCGGGGTATCGCCCGGTGCGATCGGCTGGAATTCGCCAAAACCTGCCGCAACGAGCCGGTCTGCGGGCACACCCTGCGCGATCAGGAACTTCACGACCGAAATCGCGCGGGCGGATGAAAGTTCCCAGTTGTCCCGGTAACGGCCTGAGCCTGAGAGCGCGACATTGTCCGTATGGCCATCGACGCGTAGCACCCAGTTGATTTCAGGTGGAATTTCCTTGGCGAGGTCAAGCAGCGCGGCGGCAAGCTTTGCCATCTCCGTCTGGCCGTCCGGATTGAGGTCAGCGCCGCCGGATGGAAACAGGACTTCAGATTGGAAGACGAAACGGTCGCCGACGACACGGATGTTCTCGCGATCCGACAGGATTTCGCGCAGACGTCCGAAGAAGTCCGACCGGTAGCGGTTGAGTTCCTGCACGCGGGCAGCCAGCGCCACGTTCAGGCGGCGTCCGAGATCGGCGATCTTTGTCTGCGACGTCTGATCCTTCTCTTCGGAAGCCTGCAGTGCTGCCTCGACAGCAGCGATCTGGCTGCGCAATGCCGCAATCTGCTGGTTGAGGAGCTCTACCTGACTGAGGGCACGGTCGCTCACCTGCTTCTGCTCATCAAGCTGCTGCGTCAGCGTTCCGATCTGCTGCTTTGCCGCATCCTGCCCGCCAGCACCAGCGCTGAGTAACGCTTGTAACCGCGTTCGCTCGCCCTCGGCACTCGCAAGCGACGCCTGCAGATTGGCGACGGAATCCTGAAGGTCCTGATTGCTGCCCTTCTCCAGCGCCAGCAACTGCGTGAGCTCGTTGATCTGGCCGTTCAGACGCGTCAGCACTTCGTCCCGACCGCTGATTTCGCGACTGAGAATGAACTGGCCGACAACGAATACCGTGAGAATGAACATGATGGCGATGAGCAGCGTCGACAGCGCATCGACGAAGCCCGGCCAGTAGTCCACCGCGCGTTGGTGGCGACGGTTGCGGCCAAGAGGCATGGCTTACTTGCCCTCGCTCTTTTCGACCTGGCCGGATCGTTCCCGCGCTCTGTCGCTGCCGCGGTCATGCACGCCAATGCGCTCGGCCAGCCGGTCGAGCGTACGCCGCATCGCCTTCGCTTCGTCCTGCTGCACTTCGATCCAGTCGCGTAGCATCTGCTGCTCGTTGCGCATGTTCTTGACGAGGCCCTGGATGCCTTCGGCAAGGCTTGCCATGGCGGCAACCGACCGTTGGCTTGTGGGGCCACCGTCTTCGGCAACCTTGCGCAGATATTCCGAAAGCGCCTTCATATCTTCCGACGAGCCACCGGAGACGCCATCGAGCGCCGGCACCGGAATATCCGAGCCTACATCGGTAACAGAGGAGAGCCAGTTCTCCAGCTCCGTATAGAAACGGTTCTGTGCACGCCCGGCCTGCAGATCGAGGAAACCGAGGATCAGCGAACCCGAAAGACCGAGCAGCGAGGACGAGAAGGCCTGGCCCATGCCGGACAGTGGTGTCGCGAGCCCCTCCTTAAGCGTCGAGAGCACATCGCCCGTGCCGTTCGAACCGGCATCGAGAGACTGGATGACCGAGCTGATCGAGCCGATCGTGCCGATAAGACCCCAGAAGGTACCGAGCAGGCCGAGGAAGACGAGCAGGCCGATCAGATAGCGCGAAACGTCGCGCGATTCGTCGAGACGGTTGGCAATGGAATCCAGAATGGAGCGCAACGCCGTGGTCGACAATGCAACACCCGACTTGCGGTTGCCGATCAGCGCCCTCATCGGCGCGAGCAGCCGCGGATTGCGGTTCACCTTCTCTACGCTGCCTGCGGCGCGGAAGGAATTGAACCAGCGCACTTCCGGACGAAGCGACAGCACGTGATTAAAAACGAGAATGATTCCAACGGCAAGAACGCCGAGGATGAGGCCGTTGAGGCCCGGATTGTGCATGAAGGCGGTTTGAGTCTGGCGGAACAGGATCGCTGCTATGAAGCCGACGATGATAAGGAACAACACCATCGTCCAGAAGAACGACATGGGACTCGAGAGTTTGTAGGCGTAGCCACCGGCCGTCTTCTCAGTGGAGCCGAACTCGGCCGCATTCACATTTTCCATAGGTTCCTCGGCCTCCGGATTCATTGCAGCCGGAGACTAGATCAACATTGTGCCGAATTGAAGTATGCACCGCGGAAAAGCGGGACTTTACAACAGCCTGTTTCCGATACCCGTCAGCGGGTCGGAACCGGTCGCTTGACGACTTCCATCAGCGCCTTCTGGATATGCTCGTTGCCGGCGATGATCGAGCCCGTCTCCAGGATCGACGCGCCGCCATCCCAGTCGGTCGCAAAACCGCCGGCTTCGCGGATGAGCAGAATGCCGGCTGCCATGTCCCAGGGCGACAGTGCCGTTTCCCAGAAGCCGTCGAAACGGCCGGCGGCCACATAGGCAAGATCGAGCGAGACTGCACCCATGCGGCGAATGCCGGCGACTTCACCCATGACGTGGCGGAGTTCGATCAGGAACTTTCCGTGATTGCCCCGGCCGAGATGCGGCACACCGCAACCGATGACGCTGTCAGAAAGCACGCGGCGCGAGGCGACGCGCAGGCGGCGGTCATTGAGGAACGCGCCGCCGCCACGCTCTGCCGTGTAGAGCTCATCCGTCGCCGGATTGAAGACCACACCCGCGACGATCTCGTTGTTGCGCTCGAGCGCGATGGAAACGGCAAAGGCCGGGATACCATGCAGGAAGTTGGTGGTACCGTCGAGCGGATCGACGATCCAGCGGTGCGCACCGTCGGTACCCTTGATCTCTTCGCTCTCCTCGCCAAGGAAGCCATAGGTCGGACGAGCCTTGAGAAGCTCCTCCTTGACTATCTTCTCTGCCTTGCGGTCGGCATTCGAGACGAAGTCGCCCGGCCCCTTCACCGATACCTGCAGGTTCTGCACTTCCCCGAAATCACGCCCCAGCGACTTGCCTGCCTTGATGGCAGCCTGAACCATGACATTGAGAAGAGCTGAACGGGCCATGTGGGCATTTTCCTTGGATAATACGGGACGCGCTGTCAGGGGCGGGATATGTCCCTGAACGCCGAAAGCGACAGCGCTGCATAGATTGGCGGCCTCAAGACCACAAAATCAGGAAAATTTCAAGGGGAATGCCGCATGGCGGGGTTGCAACACCAAAGGATAGTTCCCAAATTATTCTGGACAGATTAGTCTGGAAAGATTATTGAGGCGTCATGGCAAGGCATAAGGAATTCGATCGCGACACAGCGCTCAAGGCGGCCATCACCGTGTTCGCCGAACACGGCTACGAGGGCACCTCGACGGATGCGTTGCTGTCGGCCATGAAGATCAGCCGGCAAAGCATGTACGATACCTTCGGCGACAAGCGCAGCCTCTATCTGGCAGCGCTCGACCGCTACAATACCGATAGCGTCTCTCAACTCGTGGCCGACCTGGGCCGCGATACGACACCATTGGAAGCCCTGGAGGAGACGCTCATCGCCTTTGCCTCCCGCCCCGAGACCGAAGCTGGCCGTGGCTGCCTCGGCGTCAGCGCCGTATGCGAGTTCGGACGGACGGACAGTGAAATCTCCGATCTGACCGACCAGGCATCCCGCCGGCTTTCATCCGCCGTGAAGACGATCCTTGAGGAAGGAAAGAAACGGGGCGAGGTCGCAGATGAAGTCGATACCACTGATGCCGTGCAGTTCCTTGGCTCGACCCTCTCAGGCATGAAGGTCAGCGCCCGCAACGGTGCCTCCCCCGAAGCGCTCCGCGGTATAGCCCGTCTCGCCATTCGAAGCCTCCGCTAAAACCGGAAGTCCAAACTCGATTCCGCACGCTCAATTTTAGACTAAACAATCCAGAAAGAAAGGAACTACAATGTCCCAACCACTTGCCGGCAAGATCGCCCTCGTAACCGGTGGCTCGCGTGGAATCGGTGCCGCAATCGTCCGCCGTCTCAGCAGCGACGGCGCGACCGTTGCCTTCACCTATTCCGCCTCCGACGATAAGGCGAAGGCCATCGTTGCCGAAATCGAGGCGAAGGGCGCGAAAGCACTGGCCATCAAGGCTGACAGCGCCGATCCGGAAGCCGTCCAGAACGCGGTCGATCAGACCGTCTCGGCATTCGGCGGCATCGATATTCTCGTCAATAGCGCCGGAATTCTCATGCTGAATTCAGTAGAGAATTTTCCCCTCGAAGACTTCGACCGCATGTTCGCAGTTAATGTCCGCGCCGTCTTCGCGGGCACGCAGGCAGCCGTGCGCCACATGAAAGCAGGCGGACGCGTTATCACCATCGGCAGCATTGTCGCCGACCGCAGCGGTTTTCCGACCTCGTCGGTCTATGCCATGACCAAGGGGGCGGTCGCTGCCATGACACGTGGCCTTGCCCGCGATCTCGGCCCGCGCGGTATCACCGTGAACAATATCCAGCCAGGCCCGACGGCGACGGACATGAACTCGGACGAGACAGGCCATGAGCGACTGAAGCAATTGATGGCGCTCGGGCGCATCGGCGAGGATAAGGAAATCGCCAGCTTCGCCGCCTATCTCGCGAGCCCGGAAGCGTCCTTCATCACCGGCGCCAGCCTGACGATCGATGGCGGATATCTCGCCTGATTCCGAAAAAGCGGCGGCGCAATGCGCTGCCGCTCCAGCATTCAGTTCGGAATTCAAGACTTCTGCTGTGTGATCAGCACTTCGCGGGCGATCTGGTCGAGCGGCAGGATACGGTCCACGCCGCCCTTGGCGATCGCTTCCTTCGGCATGCCGAAGACGACCGAACTCGCCTCGTCCTGGGCAACGGTGTAGGCGCCGGCCTGATGCATTTCCAGCATGCCGCGCGCACCATCGTCCCCCATTCCCGTCATGATGATCCCCATCGCGTTCGACCCCGCAGAACGGGCAGCGGAACGGAACAGCACATCAACGGACGGACGGTGGCGGGAAACCAGCGGGCCGGGCTTGACGGATACGTAATATCGCGCGCCCTGCCGCTCCAGTAGCATATGCTTGTCGCCCGGCGCGATCAGCACGTGACCTCGCAACACCGGATCACCATCGGCCGCCTCCTTGACCTCGACTTCACAGAGACCGTTGAGACGTTTGGCGAATGCTGCGGTAAACTTCTCCGGCATGTGCTGGACGATGACCATGCCCGGCGCATTGGCCGGCAGCGCTTCCAGAAATTCGCGCAGGGCTTCCGTTCCGCCAGTGGAAGCACCGACGCAGACAACCATTTCAGTTGTCTTCGCCATTGCTCGACCGCTTGGCGGCGGCAGCATCGCATCGGCCGTCAGCTTCTTGGCCGGCCCTTCCGCCGAGGCCGAGCGGACGCTTCCTGCAGTACGGCGCGTATTGGCAAGCCGCGCATGCGACGCGCTCTTGACCACTTCGCGGATGCGCATGGCATCGTCCGCCAGGCTATCCGCCGCTCCGATCTTCGATTTCAGGATGATATCGACGGCACCCGCCTCAAGCGCCTGCAGCAGAGTTTCCGAACCCGCCTCCGTCAGCGAGGAGCACATGACGACCGGAATCGGTCGTTGCGACATGAGCTTTCGCAGGAAGGTGATGCCATCCATGCGCGGCATCTCGACATCGAGGGTGATGACGTCAGGGATCTCTTCCTGGATCTTGCGCGCCGCCATGAATGGATCGGAGGCGACGGCCATGACTTCGATCTCCGGGTCTTCTTCCAGAACCCGTGTCAGCGTCTGCCTGACGCTGGCGGAATCGTCGATGATGAGGACGCGGACTTTTTTGGCCATAGAACCCTCTCAGATGCGCTGGAACACCGTGTTCGAAACCTGCTTCAGGGGAAGGTCGAAGCCGGTAATCGATTCCGAGTGACCGATAAACATGTAACCGCCCTTCGCGAGGCAGCCGCAGAGACGGGTGAGCACACCGGCCTGCGTCTGCTTGTCGAAGTAGATCAGCACGTTGCGGCAAAAGATCAGGTGCATCATGTCGCCGACAGGATATTTCTCATCCATCAGGTTCATGCGGGCGAAGCCGACACGGCTGCGCAGCTTCGGCGAGATGCGAACTTCACGGCGGCCCTGCTGCTTGGCAACCATAACATATTTCTTCTGCAGGTCGCGCGGCACCGGGGCGACCAGATCTTCCGCATAAATACCCCGGCGCGCGGTCTGCAGGACATCGGTGGAGAGATCCGTCGCCAGCACATTGTAGGACACATCGCTGCGGCCCTCGGCGAATTCGGCCAGCACCATTGCCATCGTGTAGGGTTCGGCACCGGTCGAGCACGCAGAACTCCATGTGCGGATAGTCCGCAGGCCGCTGTCGGCAAGCGTCGGCAGGGCGACTGTCTGCATATACTCGAAATGCTTGGCTTCCCGGAAGAAGTCGGTCTTGTTGGTCGTCACGACATCGATCAGGTAGATGGTCTCCTGATCAAGACCACCCTCGTTGAACAGGAAATCGCAATAATCGTCGAAGCTCGCATGCCGCGTGGCGCGCAGGCGCCGGCGCAGCCGGCCCTCCAGCATCGTCAGCTTCGTCGGCGGCATCTTGATGCCGCTATAGTCGTAGATGAACCGCGCCAGCTTGTCGAAATTACGCTTGCTGATCCTGTCGCCCGGCAACTGGGCTTCTACCGCTGCCATACTCATAACACGCAACACTCCGGGTAGTCTTGAAGGCCTCAGGCGGCCGATTGCAGGACAGAGGCGTCCTCGCGCGACAGAAGCCGGGCAAGGTCGACGATGACAACGAAGCCGTTCTCACGACGCACCACGCCTGCAATGTAATCCGATCGCCAGCGTACGCCGATATCGGGCGCGGCTTCGATCTGGTCGCGGCGGAACGGCGTCACTTCGAAAACGCGGTCGGCAACGAGGCCGAGCGTCAGAAGGCGATTTTCCATGGGAACGTCGAGAACCAGCACACGCGTATGCGGCGTGGGCACCGTCTTCGACATGCCGAGCTTCAGGCGCAGGTCGATCGTCGGGACGCCCTGTCCGCGCACATCGCGCAGACCGAGCAGATAGTCGGGACCGTTCGGAATCTTGAACGCTTCGGCGTAGTCGAGGATTTCGCGCACCACCTCCACCGGAACGGCGAAGATCTCCTCGCCGAGGCTGAAGGTCACGAATTGAGCTTCCAGAGATGTTGTCGCCATGATCAACCGCTTTCCTTGGATTCGGGCGGCCCCATTATCGGGGACGCCTGTTAATATATTGGAAGGACCTGATACTCAGGCGCTTTCCTTGAACTCGGCATCGCCCTCGTCGGGACCACCCATCGACATATCCAGGGCAAAGCCCTTGGCGCGTGCCTGCTGGGCAGAAACCGTGTTGGCGGGCGCGGCCTTCTTGGCGACCGGCTTGCGGGCTGCAGTTGGAGCCGGCGTGCGAACCGTGACCTTGGCAGCAGGAGCGTGCGACAGGCGGTTGCCGGCCATGTCGACCTTGAAGAAGGCGATCGAGGCCTGCAGTTCCTCAGCCTGGGTCGCCAGTTCTTCCGACGTTGCCGACATCTCTTCGGAGGCGCCGGCATTCTGCTGAGTCACCTTGTCGAGCTGCTGGATTGCCTCGTTGATCTGGGCTGCGCCAATATCCTGCTCGCGGCAGGCCGCACTGATCTCGGAGACCAGTTCGGCCGTCTTGCGGATATCCGGAACCAGGCGGCCGAGCATGTCGCCGGCCTCCTGCGCGGACTTGACCGTATCGCCGGACATCGCACTGATTTCAGCGGCGGCCGACTGGCTGCGTTCGGCAAGCTTGCGCACTTCCGAAGCGACGACCGCAAAACCCTTGCCATGTTCGCCGGCACGAGCAGCTTCGACGGCGGCGTTTAGAGCAAGCAGGTCGGTCTGACGGGCGATTTCCTGAACGATGCCAATCTTCTCGGCAATCGTGCGCATGGCTTGAACAGCGCGTGAGACCGCTTCACCCGACAGTTCAGCATCCTTGGCCGACTGGCGGGCGATCTTCTCCGTCTGGGCGGCGTTATCGGCATTCTGCTTGATGTTGGAGGCCATCTCCTCCATCGAAGCGGAAGCCTCTTCAGCCGAAGCCGCCTGTTCGGTCGCACCCTGCGACACCTGTTCGGAGCTCGCCGAAAGCTCCTGGCTGCCGGACGAGACGTTTTCGGCCGCAGCAATCGCGTCGGCAACGACACCGCGCAGACGTTCGACCATCTGCTCCAGAGCAATGCCCAGCGTATCCTTCTCCGACAGGGGCTTCGGAGAAACCGTAAGGTCGCCGTTCGCGATCTGGTTGGCAATCTGCGCCGTGTTACGCAGGTTGCCGGTCATCCTCGTCATGGAATTGACCAGGTCGCGAATTTCGTCGTTGCTCTTGTGATCGATATTCTGTTCGAGGTCACCGATGCTGACGGCATCTGCAAGCTGAACGGCGCGTTTCAGGCCGCGCGAGATGTTGAGCAGGATCCAGATCGCAGCGGCCGAGGATACGACGATCAGGCCGATCGTCATCAAGATGAGCATGTTGCGTGACTGCGCATATTGTTCGTTGGTGGCCGCGTCGGTCTCGCCGACATTGCCCGTCACCGTATCGTTCAGCTTCGAGAGGATCGCGAGAAGCTGGTTCGTAACCTGCTGGCCTTCGCCCATCGAAATAGCGCCGGCCTGCGTGTTGGATTCATTGGTATTCTGCCTGGCGAGATCGGCAACACGGTCTTGCAGGGACGTCCATTTGCCGTAGAGATCGCCGAATTCGCTCATGCTGTTGCGGATATCCGGATCTGGCGATGCAGCAAGACGCGCCTGCAGTGTCTTGATCTGATCGCGGCTCTGGGAGATTTCGTCGACATAGCCGGTGATCTTGGTCGGATCCGTGTTGATGATCGCGTCCTTTTCGGAACGGATCGAGCGCATCACCGCATCGGAGAGATCACCGGAGTCACGCAGGTTGGCGACCGGGCCGGCAACCATGACCGAGATGTCGTCATTGAGCGACGAGAGATTGTAGATCGAAAGACCGGCCATTGCGCAGGTCAAGAGAACGATAAAACCGAACACCAGGCTCAGTTTGAGTTTGATCGTGAAGCGCATTCCAAGACCCCTTCAGGACTGCTGCGGATATCCCGCGAAATGACACATTGTGCCGCCGTAAAAACGCTTCATGCGTTGCCGGCTGGGCCGGTGTGTCCCGACGCGTCCATGCGCCGGCCATAGCGGGGCCGCCGTTGCTGCGGCCCCGACCTCTGTCCGCGGGAAGCGCCTAAGCACTTTCCCGGAAATCATCGTCGGTCGTGTCCGGTCCGCCCATGGACATATCGAGGGCAAAGCCTTTGGCGCGGGCCTGCTGAGCAACAACGCCGTTGGCGGAAGCTGCCTTACGGGCTGCAGACGGCGCCGGGCTACGCGTGGTTACCTTGGCGGCCGGTGCGCGGCCCTGGCGGCCACTCGCCGCCATTGCCTTGCCACCTGCCGTATCCACCTTGAAGAAGGCGATGGAGGTCTGCAGTTCCTCGGCCTGGGCGGCGAGCTCTTCCGACGTCGCAGACATCTGCTCGGAAGCGCCGGCATTCTGCTGGGTTACCTTGTCGAGCTGCTGGATCGCCTCGTTGATCTGCGACGCACCGACATCCTGCTCGCGGCATGCCGAACTGATCTCCGCCACGAGTTCCGCGGTCTTCCTGATATCAGGCACCAGGCGACCGAGCATATCGCCAGCCTCCTGGGCGGCCGTGACGGTATCGCTCGACATGGCGCTGATTTCCGCTGCTGCCGACTGGCTGCGTTCGGCAAGCTTTCGAACTTCGGAAGCGACGACCGCAAAGCCCTTGCCATGTTCACCGGCACGGGCGGCCTCGACCGCAGCATTGAGTGCGAGAAGATCGGTCTGGCGAGCGATTTCCTGAACGATGCTGATCTTCTGGGCGATCGTGCGCATGGCCTCGACGGCGCGGGAAACGGCGCTCCCGCTCATCTCGGCATCCTTGGCGGATTGACGCGCGATCTTTTCCGTCTGGGCGGCATTGTCAGCGTTCTGTTTGATGTTGGCGGCCATCTCCTCCATTGAGGAGGAGGCTTCCTCGGCCGCAGAGGCCTGCTCGGTGGCGCCCTGCGACACCTGCTCCGAACTCGCCGAAAGCTCCTGGCTGCCGGCCGAAACATTCTCGGCGGCCGCAATTGCATCAGCAACGACGTCGCGCAGGCGCTCCACCATCTGTTCCAGCGCGGTGCCGAGCGTATCCTTGGCCGAGAGCGCCTTCGGAGAGACTGTCAGGTCGCCCCCAGCAATCTGCGTGGCAATTTCGGCTGTGGCGCGAAGGTTGGCGACCATGCTTTGCATCGCGATGCCAAGCGTATCCTTGGCTGAAAGTGGCTTGACCTCGACCGAGAGATCGCCTTCTGCGATCTGGTTGGCAATATCGGCGGTGGCGCGCAGGTTGTTCACCATGCCGAGCATGGCGATGCCGAGCGTATCCTTGTCGGAGAGCGGTTTCGGCGTAACGCTGAGGTCACCATTCGAGATCTCATTTGCGATGCCCGCGGTATTGCGCAGATTATCCGTCATGACGTTGATCGTGTTCACCAGATCCTTGATCTCGTCATTGCTCTTGATCTCGACCTTCTGGTTCAGATCACCAATGGCGACGGCGTTGGCGACATTCATGATCTTGCGCAGACCGCTGCTGATGCCGAGCGCGATCCACAGCGCGGCAGCGAAAGCGATGACGGAAGCGCCGATGGCAATGCCGATCAGCAGGTTTCTGGTGTTGCCATAGAGGGTTTCCGTATCGTCGTCGGCCTGGGTCATCGCCTTCTGCTGATGCGTGACAAGCGCCGTGAAGACGTCTTCCAGCTCCGTGACGATGGCGCGAACCTCACCACCGGAATAAGCCGTGGCCCCTGCCCTGTCGCCGCTTTCGTGGATCAAGGCGACTTTGTTGGAACCATCAACGAAACGTTTGCTCAGCTCGATCAGCCTGTCCCATGTCGGCTTGCTGTCAGCCGTTGCGATCTGCTGGCCGCCTGTCGCAAACGCGAGCATTTCATCCATGCTCCTTGCCGAGTTTTCGTAGTGTTTCTTGGCCGTTTCAGGATCCATTTCCAGAAGGGCGTTCTTCTGCCACCTGATGGCATCGAGCTCGGCAGCTTTGGCTTCCAGAGCCAGCTCCAGGCTTTTTGAAGGGCCTGCGATCAGGTTGCCAACGGCATCGTTCAGCGAACTGAGGCTGATAATTCCAAAGACTGCACTACCCATTAGCAGCAGTATGACGAAGCCGAATGCGGCCGCGAGCTTTAGCTTGATCGTGATGCGCATCGCAATACCCCTATTTGAAAGCGACGGAATAAGTGTGGACCGGTGGTTTCCTTGGCGCGGCATCACGCAGCAAAAACATTCCGGCAGGCGAAAACGGTTATCGAAGAAATTGCGATCTTGCCTCCGGCGTTCCTGGGCACCGAAAGCCTGTGTCAGGGGCCGAATGCCGAGCCCCTGACGGCATCAACGTGGCAAAGCGCTCAGGCACTTTCCCTGAACTCTGCATCCCCCTCGTCGGGACCACCCATCGACATGTCGAGGGCAAAGCCCTTGGCGCGTGCCTGCTGGGCAGAAACCGTGTTGGCGGGCGCGGCCTTCTTGGCGACCGGCTTGCGGGCCGCAGCCGGAGCCGGCGTGCGAACCGTGACCTTGGCAGCAGGAGCGTGCGATAGACGGTTGCCGGCCATGTCGACCTTGAAGAAGGCGATCGAGGCCTGCAGTTCCTCAGCCTGGGTCGCCAGTTCTTCCGACGTTGCCGACATCTCTTCGGAGGCACCGGCATTCTGCTGGGTTACCTTGTCGAGCTGCTGGATTGCTTCGTTGATCTGCCCCGCGCCGATATCCTGCTCGCGGCAGGCTGCACTGATCTCGGAGACCAGTTCGGCCGTCTTGCGGATGTCGGGAACCAGGCGGCCGAGCATGTCGCCGGCTTCCTGAGCGGCCTTCACCGTGTCGCTGGACATGGAGGAAATCTCAGCGGCAGCCGACTGGCTGCGCTCGGCAAGCTTGCGCACTTCCGAGGCGACGACCGCAAAACCCTTGCCATGTTCGCCGGCGCGAGCAGCCTCGACGGCGGCGTTTAGAGCAAGCAGGTCGGTTTGACGGGCAATTTCCTGGACGATACCGATTTTCTCGGCAATCGTGCGCATGGCCGCAACAGCGCGGTTGACCGCATCGCCAGAAGTCTCGGCATCCTTGGCGGACTGGCGAGCAATCTTCTCGGTCTGGGCCGCGTTATCGGCGTTCTGTTTGATATTGGCTGCCATCTCTTCCATCGAGGCGGAAGCCTCTTCAGCGGAAGCTGCCTGTTCGGTCGCACCCTGCGAGACCTGTTCGGAACTGGATGATAGTTCCTGGCTGCCCGACGAGACGTTTTCGGCCGCGGCGATAGCGTCGGCGACAACACCGCGCAGACGTTCGACCATCTGTTCGAGCGCAACGCCCAGAACATCCTTGTCGGAAAGCGGCTTCGGGGAAACCGTCAGGTCGCCATTCGAAATCTGACCGGCGATGTGCGCGGTTGCACGCAGATTGGCGATCATATCTTCCATCGCGATGCCGAGCGCGTCCTTATCTGAAAGCCGCTTCGCATCGATCGAAAGATCGCCCGCAGCGATGGCATTCGCCACGTCGGCCGTGGAGCGCAGATTGGCGGTCATCACATTCATCGTCGTGACGAGATCCTTGATCTCATCATTGGTGCGCACGTTGATCGTCTGGTTAAGGTCGCCGATGGCAACCGCATTCGCCGCGCTGCGCACTTTGGAAAGACCGGTGATGATGTTGATCGCGATCCAGAGAGCCGCAACGATCGAGAGCATCACGCCGACGCCTGCAATGATCATCAGCGTCGTAAAGGTGCTGCGGAATGCTGCGTCGGCGCTTTCGTCACCTTCGCTGATCGAGGCGCGTGTCAGGCCAGCCAGGGATTCCGTCAGCGCGTCAAGCTTTTCCGAAGCGACATCGCCGTCCGTCTGGTTTACCTCGATTGCGCGGTCGCGCTGGCCATTGAGCGCCAGCTCACGGATGTTATCGTTGAGCTTCGTGTAGTCCAACCAGAAGGCGCTAATCGCTTCCCACTTTTCCTTGAAGCCGTCGGCAGCGCTTTCCTGACCTTCCTTCAGAGCCTGTTCGAATGCCTTGCGCTGCGCTTCCATCTGCGAAACGGCCTGCTGCGTTCTCTGAGGTGTCGTCGCAAGCAGAAGGTCGCTTTCCGCGAGATTGAGCGAGTCGAAAGCTCTCGCGAGGTTGGATGCATAGCCGTCCTGGCGAACCGGACCGGTCAGCAGTTCATCTTGCATGGAAGCGACGAGGCTGACGCCACGCATGCCGAAGCCTGCGCAGCAGAGGGTGACGGCAATGAGAAGCCCGAAGGCGATGGCTAACTTTGCCTTGATCGTGAAGCGCATTTGAATACTTCCTTGAAGTAGATCGACAGAGCGGGGGCATTGCGCGACGTCCGGGCATGGATCGTCATTCTGCCGCTTATGACGGCATGCATGCAGAATATTCGGTTGCGGGAGATACATTGCCGCTCATTCCGCGTGCCCGTCGTCACGGACCCTGCCGGAAATTACGATCGGCTTGCAAAACCGCAGCGCGTCTGACTGCGGAAGGTCCCATCTTGCGGAAGGGAAATCCGATGCTCCGCCTGCCTGTATAACCTGGCAGGCGGACATCTGCCGATCGATACCGACGCATACACACGTCGGGTCTTTCAAGAAGCCGCGGGCAAGAAGTCCGCGGCGATGCTCGTATCGGCGAAGCGCTTAAGCGCTTTCGCGGAAATCGTCGTCACCGGCGTCCGGACCACCCATCGACATATCCAGGGCAAAGCCCTTGGCACGCGCCTGCTGGGACGCAACGGTATTGCCGTGACTATGGGTATGCGTCGCCGGAGCCGGCTTGCGTGGGGTGGCGGCGGCCGGAGCCTTCACCACCTTTGCAGAAGTCTTTGTGGCGGTCTTCCGTACGCCAGCGCGGGTCGCGCCTGCCGTGTCGACCTTGAAGAAGGCGATCGAAGCCTGCAGTTCCTCGGCCTGAGCAGCAAGCTCCTCCGAAGTGGCCGACATTTCTTCCGAAGCACCGGCATTCTGCTGGGTCACCTTGTCGAGCTGCTGGATCGCTTCGTTGATCTGAGAGGCACCGATATCCTGTTCACGGCAGGCAGCGCTGATCTCGGAAACCAACTCCGCGGTCTTGCGGATGTCCGGAACCAGGCGGCCGAGCATTTCGCCGGCGTCGCGGGCAGCCTTGACCGTGTCGCTCGACATGGAGGAAATCTCCGCGGCGGCTGATTGGCTGCGTTCAGCAAGCTTGCGCACTTCCGAAGCGACGACCGCAAAGCCCTTGCCGTGTTCGCCTGCACGTGCGGCTTCGACGGCGGCATTCAGGGCGAGCAGATCGGTCTGGCGGGCGATTTCCTGAACGATGCCGATCTTCTCGGCAATCGTGCGCATCGCATCGACGGCGCGGTTGACGGCGTCGCCGGAAGCTTCCGCGTCCTTGGCGGATTGGCGGGCGATCTTCTCGGTCTGCGCGGCATTATCGGCATTCTGCTTGATGTTCGCAGCCATCTGCTCCATCGAGGCGGAGGCCTCTTCAGCGGAAGCCGCCTGTTCGGTCGCACCCTGCGAGACCTGCTCGGAGCTGGCCGACAGTTCCTGGCTGCCCGAAGAGACATTGTCGGCTGCAGACAGTGCATCGGCGACGACACCGCGAAGGCGTTCGATCATGACGTTGACGTTGCCGAGCAGTTCGCCGATCTCGTCATGCGTGGTGATTTCGGCCATCTTGGTCAGGTCGCCTTCGGCAACTTCACGGACAACAGTGTTGGCGCGGTTGAGGCCTTTGCTGATGGTATTTGCGATCCAGAACGCCGTGAGGACGGCAATCAGCAACGCTGTGGCGGCAACCGCAATCATCATCGTGCGTGTCGTGCCGTACTGCTGCTCGGCGCTGTCATCTGCATCCTGCATGCGCTGTTTTTCGAGCGCAAGAATTTCGTCGAGCGTGGCGTCTATATCGTTGGCGGCCTGGCGAGCCGTCGTGACCGAGATATTGTTGGCGCCGTCCATATTGCCGGCCTTGATGAAATCTCGGATCTGGTCGTCGGCCTGATTGAATGTCGCGGAGAGTTGGGCAACGCGCTCCCAACGCGCCTTGCCTTCCTCGGTGGCGAGTTTCGTCACGGCAGCGAATGCATCGGCGAAGTCCTTGCGGGCCTTGGCGCCCTTTTCGATGGCGCCGGAAGCGTCATCGGCGTTGCGTGCAGTCAGAAGGTTCTTCTGCTGGCGGATGGCTTCGAGCTGGGCGATGTTGATCTGTTGCGCCAGGTCGAGGCGCGCAGCAGGACCGGCAAGAAGGTTGCCGATCGTATCGTTCAGCGAGCCGAGGCTGAAGATGCCGTAGGCGGCCGTGCCTATCAGCATGAAAATGATAAAGGTGAACGCTGTCACCAGCTTTGTCTTGATCGTCAATCGCATCGTCTTAACCCCTCAGTGATTGGCCCCCGGCTAGTTGACGGCCCCCGCCGTCTCATGCCTCGATGAGAAAATCGCCTGCAAATTCGGGAGGATGATGAACTCACCACCCCTCTTGACCAGGCAGTTGATATAATCCGCGCGCCAGCGCATACCCACGCTCGGCGGCGGCTCGCTGGCGTTTTTCGTCAGCGTCGTCACCTCGTTCACCTTGTCTGTGCGGATACCGACGAGTGTCTGCTCCCCCTGCAGATCGACCTCGATGACGATGATGCGGCTGTCTATTGTCGCTTCCGAAGCCTCCATCCCGAAGGCGAGGCGAAGATCGGCAAGCGGAATCACCTTGCCGCGAAAGTTGATGACGCTGGCAACGAAAGGCTGGGCGCCCGGTACTGCGGTCTCGGGAAGCAGATCCAGGATTTCCTGTACGATGACTGCTTCCAGAGCGAAGGTTTCACCATTGAGATCGAAGGTCAGAACCTCGACTTCTTCAGCGTAGTTCCAGTGCTTGTCGAATTTTTCGGCTGTTGCTGTGCTCATCCTGCCACGCGCAATTGCGCCTCCTGTTGCTGACCCGCGGCAACGAGATGCCCGACGTCAAGAATGAGAGCGACGCTGCCGTCGCCGAGAATGGTGGCGCCGGAGAAGGTCGCCACGTCGTTGTGCAGTTTCGACATCGACTTGATGACCGTCTGGTGGTCGCCGATGATCTGGTCGACCACCAGACCGACACGTTCGGTGCCCGTCGAGATGACGACCACTTTCTGGTGGACGTCCGGCTTGGTGCCTGTGCGGAAGAGATCGCGAAGCCTGAGGAACGGAACCAGGCTGTCGCGCAGCGAGATGAAGGAGCGGCCGCGCGAGCGGAGATCTTCTTCCAGCGACAGTTCGAGGCATTCCTCGACCGCCGAGAGCGGGATGACGTAGCGGCCGGAACCCACTCGCACCAGAAGACCGTCGATGATGGCGAGTGTCAGCGGAATGCGGAGAGAGACTTCCGAGCCTTGCCCGGGCAGGCTGACGATGTCGATCGTGCCGCGCAGCGCCTCGACCGTCTTCTTGACGACGTCCATGCCGACACCGCGACCGGACAGATTGGTGATCGCCGCTGCGGTCGAGAAGCCGGGAGCGAAGATGAGCTGCAGCAGCTCCTGATCGGAAAGCGGCTGGCCGGGCGCGATGAGGCCGGAGGATTCCGCTTTGGCGCGAACGCGGTCACGGTTGATGCCACGGCCGTCATCCTTGATGGAGATGATGACCTCGCCGCCGGACTGGTGGGCAGCAAGCGTCACCGTGCCGGCTTCGGTCTTGCCGGCGCCAAGGCGCTCGGCCGGCGGCTCGAGACCGTGGTCTATCGAATTGCGGACGAGGTGGACCAGCGGATCGGCCAGACGCTCGATGACGGTCTTGTCGACTTCAGTGGTCTCACCTTCGGTAACGAGCTCGATCACCTTGCCAGTTTCGCGGGCGAGATCGTGGACGAGACGGCGGAAGCGCGAGAAGAGCGTCCCGACCGGCACCATGCGCAACACCATCATCGTGTCGCGCAGCTCGCCGGAGAGACGTTCGATTTCTTCCGAAACCGAGCGTAGCGCTATATCCGAGCTGGAGCTTGCCAGCTGACTAAGGCGCGACTGGGCAATGACGAGCTCGCCGACGCGGTCCATCAGTTCGTCCAGGCGTTCGGCCGGAACGCGGACGTTTTCCTGCGCTTTCGCCTGGGCTGCCGCCTGAACAGGAGCTGCCGCCTCGCGCTTCACCGGAACCGCCTCGACGGGGCGGAATTCCAGAGCAGCGGCGGGCACTGGAGCGACAGCTGCTGCGGCAGGAGTTACGTCTTTCTTTGCTTCGATCGTTGCGGCCTGCGGACCGGCGATTTCCTGAACATCGAGCTCCATGTCATCCATGACGAAGATAAAGACGTCGTCGATGGCGGAACGGTCCTGTTCACTCGTCAGAACGACGTCCCAGGAAACGTGAAGTTCTGTCGGGACCAGATCGTTGAGTAGCGGAATTCCCGATCTGTTTGCGCGGACGGTACATTCGCCGAGATCGCGCAATTCATCCAGAAGGCCGAGCGGGTTGGTGCCGTTGGCCATGGAATTCGCCGGAAGGCTGAAACGGATGCGCCACGTCGTTTTCTTCTTGACGGGACCGGCGACGACAGGTGCTGCAGCCACAGGCGCTGTGGCCTCTTTGGCCTCCGACTTGCCGCCGACCGCTGCCTGGAGCTGGGCAAGCAGCTTGTGGCCGGTATCACCATGATCGGCATCGGGTTGCTCGACAAGGGCGCGCATGTGATCCTGCGCGGCAAGAACGGCGGCGACGAGCTCGGCGGTTGCCGGCACCTCGCCCTTGCGAACACGGTCGAAGGCCGTTTCGCAATGATGCGTGAAAGCCGCAAGCGCCTCGAAGCCAAACATGGCACCCGAACCCTTCAACGTATGAAGGCCGCGGAAGACAGCGTCGACGAGATCCCTGTTTTCGAGGTCGTGATTAAGGTCGAGAAGGCCGGCTTCGATCGCCTCGAGGCATTCGGCCGCTTCGGTTCGGAAGACTGCGACTGGATCAAGCGAGCTCATCTGCCGAGAACCTTCTTCACGATCTTAACGAGATTTTCCGGATCGAACGGCTTGGTGAGCCAGCCGGTGGCACCGGCGGCCTTGGCACGGGCCTTGAGGTCCGCGTCGGATTCCGTCGTCAGGAAGATGATCGGCACGCCGGCCTGGGCGGGCAGCTTGCGCAGTTCCTCGATCATCGTCAGCCCATCCATGACGGGCATGTTGAGGTCGGTGACGATCAGGTCGAAATTGCCGCTCTTGGCGGTTGCCAGACCCTCGGCGCCATTGACGGCTTCGGTGACGGTGTAACCTGCATTGGTCAGCGTGACCTTGGTGGTCAGCCGGATGCTGGCGGAATCGTCGACGGTCAGGATGTTTGCGCTCATAATGTCACCTCTTTATGCAACCAGAACTTCTGGTCTTCTTGATCGAAGACTTCCATAAATCCGGCGCGTTCAAGAACCTTGAGAAGCGAACCGCTGGCCGGAGCTGAAAGGGTAAAAGTCTTGCCTTCGGCCTTGGCCTGACGACGGGCGGATTCGATGAGCTGAAGAAAACTCAGATCCGCCTCCGCGTTTTCGGGAAGACTTACGGCAATACTATTATTGTCGCGAAACCGATCAATAATCTTCGCATATACTTCCGAAGCATTACGAATGCTCAGAGTTTCCGGAAGGGATATAGATTCGAAATATTTTGCCTGAGTATCCAATGCAGCCTCCATGGTCGGAGAAATACTTAACGACCATAAAAGGACTCTCATGACAGGCTTAACAGCGCGTAAACAGCGGTTGTAGGAAAGTGCAATTGGCGCGAGTCCCGACTCCCTGAATTCTTATCCGGGATAATTTATACTGAAGCTTTCTCATATTATAAAATAACATGAAAAAACAATATGATAGATAGCACTTTATAGGAAGCTTATAAAATCTTGCCGAATAGTTTTATGGGTTGTTAATCACAACGTTTACGAGTCTGCGGCGTTTACCTGCCGTTTCCATCCTGCCCGTAAAAATAGAGTCAAATTGCCTGTGTTCATAAGTAAAGGTACAAATGTGACAAACGCGACGGCATCGGCACAGACTGCATTTTTGGCATCAGGTTCGGATATCAGCCAGACCCTGGAGTCGGCCCGCGCCCAGGTGGAGGAACGCTTCCTCGAAGGTGGTACAGTCCTGCTTTCAGTGATGGATGTCCTCAATCGTCTGTTGACGTCACTGGACCAGATCACCAAGGCGCTGGACAACAATGAGGCGAGTGACACCAGCGCCGATCTCAATGCGACCGTCCAGAACCTGATCGAGCTTCCGGGCTCTGAGGAAAAACGCCAGCAGGCTCTGACGGCACTTGCCCAGACCGGCTCGGAATTGCACCGGCATGTCGCTGATATGCAGGAGACGATGCGCTACCTGCGCACCTTCGCAGTGACGGTAAAGATAACGGGTGCGGGCCTTGCCGAATTTGCAGGCTTCGCTCAGGAAATCCTTGAGCGCATCTATTCGGGAACTGACGAAGTCAACCGCTTCGCCACCCATCTCGACAGCCTCCAGAAGGAGGTCAAGCTCGCCCTCTCCTTCGGCAACAATCTTTCCAAGAGCTACGCCGACACCGTTCCGGCAGTCGCCAGGGCGCTGAAGGATGACGCAAAGAAGATTGCCGACCACCGCCAGAGCCTCGGCACCATCGCCCGCGATGTAGGCGCAATCGCCCGCGGCGTGCAGGGGAAGGTCGCCTCCACTCTTTCGGCGCTGCAGATCGGCGATATCACTCGCCAGCGCATCGAACATGTGCAGAGCACCTTCTCGCTGCTCGAGGATTTCCTCGCAAGCGAAGACGGCGCCAAGCTCGATGCCGATGGACGCAAGCGCCTGCAGAACGTCATTCATCACCTGACAGCCGCGCAGATGGCTGAGATGTGCACCGACTTCCAAAGGGATTCCCGCAATGTCGTAAAGACCATCGCAAGCTTCAGCCAGGATACGCAGGAAATTCTGAGATTGCGCGACCAGATGAGCGGTCAGAGCGACGGCAGCGGTGGGAACTTCATGCGCGCGCTGGAATCGAGCGTCTCCGCCGCTCACGAGATCGTCAAGCAGGTCGATGTGGCAAGCCGTCAAGCCGACCAGGTCAGCCAGTCGACGATCGGCACCGCCGCAACGCTTCTGCAGTCCATCGAGGCGATCCGCGCGGTCAAGACCGATATCCATTACATGGCGCTCAATACCAACCTGCGCTGCAGCCGTCTCGGCGAAGAAGGCAAGTCGATCAACGTCGTCACCGCCGAATTGCGCATCTTTGCCGGCAAGCTGGATGATTCAGCCGATGCCATCGTCAATGGCCTGCCTGCGCTCGAAGCCTCGGCGGGACGCGTCGCCCCTGCCGCCGGCTCCAGGAATGGCGGTCTTGCCGAAAGCCTCACCTCGGCCGTCGGCACGATCCGCTCCGCGGCCAACCTGATGGAAGACGAACTCAAAGTCCTTGCCGAACACGGCCGCGAGGTCGCGACCAAGATCAACCTGCTGATCGGCAAACTCGATTTCCAGCATGATCTCGGTGACGTGCTTGCCCGCTGCGCCGACGTGCTGGAAACCGTGGCCGGCGACCAGATCGCCGATATTTCCGACATTGCCGAAGCAATTGGCCCGCTCGACCGCAAGATCTTCAAGCTCTACACGATGGTGCAGGAACGCAATGTCCATCGCAACATCATTCCCGCCAACGAGGAAACAACAACAATGGCGCCTGCCGAGCCCGCCAAAGCCCAGAGCGACGAGGACTTGTTCGAGGACGCCCTCTTTTAGAAAGGCCGCAGCTTAATTGATGCGGCGGAACTTGTTCGCCGCTTCGATCGCCGCCTTCTGCTGGTCGTCTTCGATGCCGAGATAGAAATCCTCAAGCGAGGGATCGCTCAATCCTGCACGCCGTGACAGGACGTACCACTTGGCCGCCTCGACCGGATCGGGTGCCGTGCCGATTGCATTGACGTAAAGATGTGCGAGCTTGTTTTGCGCAGCGACATTGCCCCGGTTGGCCGCAAGCTTCATCCATTCGAAGCCGCGCACGTAATCCTTCGGCCCACCGACGCCGTTGATCAGCCAGATACCCATGTCGAGCTGAGCCGTATCGAAGCCCGCCCGCGCCGCGCGCGCCATCCATTCGCGTGCCAGTTGCTTCTTGTCTTCGGGCAGGTCGGGCACCTGCTGGTAGATCTGCGCTACCGCATATTGTGCGTCTGCGATGCCCTGCTCTGCTGCCTTTTCATAATAAGGCAGGGCAAGCTTCAATCCCTTGTCCCCGGGATTGTCGGCTACGAGCGTTTGGCCCCAGTTGAATTCGGCTGACGAATTTCCGCCATCGGCCGCCTTGCGCATATATTCGTCGGCCTTCGCCTTGTCTCGCGTGACATTGTTGCCCTCCATCAGGAGCAACGCATATTTGAACATAGCGGTCGGATCGCCGCCCTCTGCCGCCTTGCCGTACCAGAAGGCAGCGTTTTTCATGTCCCGCTTGACACCGAGGCCCTGCGACAGGATTTCGGCGATCAGCGTCTGGGCCGCCGGATCGCCGAGCTGTGCCCGTGGCAGCGCCTTGTCCATGGCGGTCAGATAGTAGCCACGTTGATAGGCGCCGAACGCTTCGTCGATCGCACCCGTATATGGCTTTTCAGGTGGCAGATCGGGCAGCTTCGCACCCATGCGATCGAAAACCCCGACGCCGTCAGACGGCTCAATACCCTGCGGGGGCTGCGGTCGGTCCGTACGGAATGTCTGGCTTGGCGTTGGCGAGCGCTCGGTAACGGTTTCATTCGCCTGTGCCTGCGCAAACTCCGTCCGAGCCGCCAATAAGGCGGCTATACAAAAGAGAGCGCATCTCGAAAAGCGGGCGGGGATCGGCATAAGCGCGATATCAATCCTCAAACCGTGGCGCTTTTTCGTCAAGCAGGGCATTGATCTGAGCCACGATCGAGGGCGCCTGAGCCGGCTCGGCAAATACGCCCAGGCGCATCGCCACGAACTCTGCCCCGGTCTGCGCAACGGCGAGGGCGGAGGCCGGATCAGTGCCGCCCATCACGATGCACGGGATTTCGATCATCGACGCCCACCACTCGGCAAGCGCCAGGTTCTTCGGATGCGCCTCCGGCTTGATGTCGCCGTCGAGCTTGCCGAAGAAGATGTAATCCGGCCGCTCCTCGCCGACTTCCAGCGCCGTATGCCGGTCGGCGGCATTGCCGCCGCCGACGATCAACTTGTCCGCATAACGATCGATTGCATCCGCAATCTCGCTTGCCGGTCCGGTGATGTGCAGGCCATCGGCCTTCGCGCGACCGACGACGCGGCTGTCGCCGGCAATCAGCGCCGCGGCACCCGCACCCTGAATAATGGGAACGAGCTTTTCCGCATGCTTCTGGAAGGCGCCGTCGTCAAGACCGTATTGCGGCAGGATAACGGACGCGACATCACCGCCTTTCAGCGCATCGGCGACGATCTTCGCCCGCTCATCGGCATCGGCGATATCGGGCAGAACGAGAACAAGGCGGCAGCGGTTTTCCGGTTCGGTCATGAAGTCTTTCCATCTGCGGCGGTTTTTCCCGCTCTATGGCGGATCCGCACTCGTTTTGAGTGAGTAATTCCGATAGAGGGGGCTTGCAAGGGGAGGAACTTCAAAAGCATGCCGCAAGATATGTCATTCTACTACGCCGCAATCCCGGCTGTCATTCTCGTCGGGCTTGCCAAAGGCGGGATGGGCGACGCTTTGTCGCTGATCGGCCTTCCCTTTCTCGCCCTCGTCGTCGCTCCCGTGGAAGCCGCCGCGATCCTGCTTCCCATCCTCGTCTTCATGGACATGATCTCGCTGGCGATCTGGCGCCAGCATGGCGACTGGACGACGCTGAAGATCATGCTGCCCGGCGCTATTCTCGGCATCACCTTCGGCTGGGCGACCTCCGCTCTCGTGCCAGGCAGCGTATTGCGCGTTCTCATCGGTGCCGTCACGGTGGCCTTCTGCCTGCGTTACTTCTGGAATAATTTCGGCCCCGGCAAGGGAATAGTCATCCCACCGCGTCCCCAACGCCCGGTACTGGCAAGCCTCTGGGGCACGTTTTCCGGCTATGGCAGCTTCGTCGCCCATGCCGGCGGCGCGCCATTCCAGATTTATGCCCTGCCGCTCAAGCTGCCGCCACGCGAATTCACCGGCACCAGCGTACGCTTCTTCGCCATTCTGAACGCCATAAAGCTTGTTCCTTATTTCGCGCTCGGCCAACTCGACACCCGCAATCTTCTGACCTCAGCCACGCTTGTGCCCTTCGCTCCGCTGGCAACAATGGCCGGCGCATGGTGTGTACGTCGCATGAAGCCGCAGATATTCTACCCTTTTATGTATGCTATGGCGCTGATCGCTGCCTTCCTGATCTTGCGCGAAGGCGTGCTTGGATAGGGTTGCATTCCGTTGCGATGCACAATTTCCTTGCTGGAAAGGCCCGTTTGACGTAGCTTTTTGACATGTCGAACACGGACCCCTTCTCTGCGATTGCCGATCCGAACCGGCGGTTCTTGCTGGAGGAATTGCGGCGCGCTCCAAAGACGGTCAATGAGCTTGCCGAGGGTCTGCCGATCAGCCGTCCCGCCGTGTCGCAGCACCTGAAGGCATTGCTCGAAAGCAACCTTGTTTCCGTGACCTCGGAAGGAACGAGGCGCATCTACACGGTCAACAACCGTGGTTTCGACAAGCTCAATCTCTGGCTGGATCAGTTCTGGGCCTGAAGGCGCCCTCTTCTCGCAAAAACGCCAGCCCGATGCCGCATGCAAGGGACTGGCGCTCGATTTCGGTTATTCACCGGGTCTTGCTTGATAGTCGAGAAAATTGGGGAATTTCACCTTTTCTTTCACAAGACTAATGTCCGGCGATAGCCTGGAAAGATCAATGGACGGATGACTTGAGACGCTCGATCTCGTCCTTGATGCGCAGCTTACGGCGCTTGCATTCGGCAAGTTCAGTATCGGAAATAGAGGGAGATGTTCTCAGGGCATGCAACTCCTCCTCGAGAGCGACATGCTTTTTCTGGAGCGATTCAAGATGAGCTTGAACAGTCATTTGACCCTTCCTTCCTCTTACCCTTCCCCAGCCATCCATTGCCAGGGATCCAAGGTGTCAACCAGCGGACTGTGACACATTTTTGAAGGCTTGTCGAAGGCCAAAAGATGAAGACTAAGCGGCAAATTCATGATCAACACTAACTTCCCGTTACCTCTATTTGGTGATAGGAGCTTGCGGAAATTATCGGCAGACCGGACAAGGTCCGAAGACGATTATGGGGAATGCAAATGGCCGATCAGGAACAGGCGGAAATCAGGCTCATGGCGGCGCGTCTGCGTCAGGAGCACGAGGATTACGACGCCGCGATCAACGCCATGATTGAGACGGGCTGCGACGCCCTCCGCATCCAGCGCATGAAAAAGAAGAAGCTGGTCATCAAGGACAAGCTCTCCAAGCTGGAAGACCAGATCATCCCTGACATCATCGCCTGAAGGAACGATTGTGACGATAACAGACAGACCGCCAGTCGCCATCATCATGGGCAGCCAGTCCGACTGGGAGACCATGAAGAATGCTGCCGATACGCTGGAGGCGCTGGAAATCGAGTATGATGCACGCATCATCTCGGCTCATCGTACACCTGACCGGCTCGTGACATTCGCCAAGGGCGCGCGCGCCGAGGGCTTCAAGATCATCATCGCGGGCGCTGGCGGCGCGGCTCACCTTCCGGGCATGACGGCGGCCATGACGCCGCTGCCGGTTTTCGGTGTGCCTGTGCAGTCCAAGACCATGTCCGGCCAGGACAGCCTGTTGTCCATCGTCCAGATGCCGGGCGGCATCCCCGTCGGCACGCTTGCCATCGGCAAGGCCGGCGCGATCAATGCGGCCCTTCTTGCCGCTGCCGTACTCGCCCTTTCCGACGACGAGGTCGCCGAGCGCCTCGACGAATGGCGCGAGCGCCAGAGCGCCTCCGTCGCCGAATATCCTATGGACGACCTCTGATGGTAAGGACGATAGGCATTATCGGCGGCGGCCAGCTCGGCCGCATGCTTGCCATGGCAGCAGCACGGCTGAATTTCCGCACGGTGATATTAGAACCGCAAGCCGATAGCCCCGCCGCGCAGCTCGCCAACAGCCAGATCACCGCCGCCTACGACGATCCTTCAGCGCTCGCCGAACTGGCGGGGCTCTGCGACGTCGTCACCTACGAATTCGAGAACGTGCCCGTTGCCGCTGCCGAAACGCTGGCAAAGAGCGTGCCGGTCTACCCGCCCCCGAAGGCGCTGGAAGCTGCTCAGGACCGGCTGGTCGAAAAGCGCTTCATCAACGGTTGCAACATTCCGACAGCCCGTTTCCACGCCATCGGCAGCCAGGCCGATCTCGAGCAGGCACTGAAGGATTTCGGTGGCCAGGGCGTATTGAAGACCCGGCGCCTGGGCTATGACGGCAAGGGCCAGAAGGTGTTCCGCTCGCCGGCCGACAATCCTGACGGCGCCTATGCGGAACTTGGCTCTGTGCCGCTCATCCTCGAGAGCTTCATCGCCTTCGAACGCGAAGTCTCGATCATCGCAGCGCGCGCTACCGACGGTACTGTGCTCTGCTTCGACCCGGCCGAAAACGTCCACCGCAACGGCATCCTGCATACTTCGACAATTCCGGCGACAATCTCCGCCACCACCGCCGAGGCGGCGCGCAAGGCGGCCGAACAAATTCTGGGCGCGCTCGACTATGTCGGCGTCATCGGCATCGAGTTCTTCGTGCTTGCCGATGGCAGCCTCGTCGCCAACGAGATGGCACCGCGCGTCCACAATTCCGGCCATTGGACGGAAGCGGCCTGCATCGTCTCGCAATTCGAGCAACATATCCGTGCCGTGGCCGGCTTGCCTCTCGGCAACCCGCGCCGCCACTCCAATTGCGTGATGCAGAACCTGATTGGCGACGATATCCTCGCTGTTCCGGACTGGTTGAAACGCGACGATACGCTGGTGCATCTCTACGGCAAGACAGAGTCGCGCCCTGGCCGGAAGATGGGCCATGTGACGACGCTGACGGGTAAGGCCTCCTGAACTGGCGTCCCCCAGCGCCTGAAACCCACGGAAAAAAGCCTTCACGTGGTTGACACAGGGCAGAGGTCGGGTTATCTGCTCCCCCACCTAAAGAGCGCGCCCAGCCGGCGCGCTTTTGATTGTTAAAAGACACGGGCGAATGTGAATTCCCCCAGAAACATCGCGGATCAGAAAAATGAAGATCAAGAATTCGCTCAAGTCGCTCAAGGCGCGTCATCGTGACAACCGTCTCGTTCGCCGTAAGGGCCGCATCTACATCATCAACAAGCAGAACCCGCGCTACAAGGCTCGTCAGGGCTGATTGTACGCGTATCCGGTTGCCTGCTCACGGGGCAGGCATATCGGTGGGTCGCTTCGGTGATCACGTCAAATTTGTTTGATCTTCAGCAGTGGCGGGCTAATATGTCCGCCATGCGCTTTTTTGCTATGACCTCAGCGGCGCTGCCGCTTGCCCTCATCCTGTTTGCTCCTGCCCTTCCTGCTGCAGCACAGCAGAAGGATGTTATTGTCGAACAGCCTGATAATGCCGATTCGTCGCCGAAGCAGCGTCTCGACCAACTCTATGGTCAATTGAAACGCGAGCGCGATCCCGAAAAGGCAAGCAGCATCGCCAATCAGATCCGCATGGAATGGAACGATTCCAACAGCGCGACGATCAACCTCCTGATGCAATGGGCCGATAAGGCGATCGAAGACAAGCGTAATCCGGCAGCGCTCGATTTTCTCGATGAAGCCATCGCGCTTAAACCAACCTATGCCGAAAGCTGGAACCGTCGTGCAACGCTGAACTTCGTGCTCGGCAACTATCGCAAGTCGATGGCCGACATCGAACAGGTGCTGAAGCTCGAACCCCGTCATTTCGGCGCCCTCTCAGGCATGGCGGCCATCCTCGCCACCACAGGCAATGACGAGATTACACTCAAGGCCTGGGAGCGAGTTCTGGACGTCTATCCTGCCGATCGTGCTGCACAGGAGCAGGTCAACACACTCTCGGAAAAGCTTGCCGGCAACCGCACGTGACAGATCCGGCATGGGCTTGACCGCGTAAGAAGACGCACAATCTTAGCTTGATGATATCGTCACTGTGCAGTTGAAGCTATGCTTGCCGAAGTCTCCGCCCTCCTCGCTCCCATTGCCGCCGCCATCGGCTATTCCTCCTACAAGGCCCGTCAATTCGAGCATGCCTATCCCAATATCGGAGAACTGACCGATATTGGCGGCTATCGCATGAACGCAGTGCATGTTCCGCGCCCGGATGCCGCCGATCTTCCGCCCCTGGTCTTCATTCACGGTGCAAGCGGTAATCTACTCGACCAGATCGGCGCTTTTCGCGAACCACTGGAGGGCCGCGCCGAGATGCTCTTCGTCGATCGACCTGGTCACGGCTACTCCGAGCGGGGCGGGCCGGAAAACGCGCTGCCATCGGGCCAGGCCGACGCCATTGCAAAACTGATGGAAAAGCGTGGGATCGAAAAGGCGGTTATCGTCGGCCATTCCTTCGGCGGCGCGATCGCTGCGGCCTTCGGCGTGCGCCATCCCGAAAAGACAGCCGGCCTGCTGTTTCTGGCACCTGCCTCCCATCCATGGCCCGGCGGCATCGACTGGTATTACCATGTCGCGACAACACCCGTTATCGGCTGGCTCTTCAATCATGCAGTCGTCGTCCCCCTCGGCCTACGGCGGCTGGAGCGCGGCACGCTGAATGTCTTCCGCCCCAATCCCCGGCCCCTTGACTACGTCGCCAGAACCGGACCGTCGCTGGTGTTGCGACCGCGCGCCTTTTACAACAACGCCACCGACTTCAAACGGCTTCATGAATATCTGACGGCCAATGCGCCGCACTATTCCGAGATCTCAGCGCCATCAGTCATCATCACCGGCGACCAGGACGAGATCGTCTGGGAACATCTTCATTCGCGTGGCCTGGCGCGGGATATCAGCGGATCGGAACTCGTTACCGTCAGAGGCGTCGGCCACAAGCCTGACTATCTTGCGACCGACGTTGCCATTGCTGCCATCGAGAAGATTGCCGGCCAGCCGCGCGACCTTGCGGCGATAGCCCGCAAGGCGGAGGAGAGGCTTGCCGGCTCTTCCGTCGATCAGACGGTCGGAACGGTGCCACCGTCGATCGTATATTCCGCACCATGAATGGAGGCGGCACGTGGCGAGGCGAGGAAAGCCACGAGTTCAGCCACCTCTTCCGGACGGCCCGGCCGGCCGATCGGTATGCCGCCAAGCGAATCCATCAACAGCCTGCGGCCGCCGTCCTCGTCGGTGCCGGCCTCTGCAGCAATGCGCTGGATCAGGGCGGTCGCAGCCGTGGTTTCGATGAAACCGGGTGCAACGACATTCACCCGAACGCCCTTCGACCCGACCTCCTTGGATAATCCCTTGCTGTAATTCGACAATCCGGCCTTGGCGGCGGCATAAGCAAGCGTGGCTTCATAGAGCGGCAGCCGTCTCTGGATCGAGGAAATATGGATGATGACGCCGTGGCCACGTTCGATCATGCCGGGCAGGAATGTCCTGTCGAGCCGTACCGGCGCGAGCAGATTGGCATTGATATCCGCCTGCCAGTGCGCATCCGTCAGAGCCGCAAAACCGCCACTCGGCGCAGACGAACCACCGACATTATTCACGAGGATATCGAGGCCACCGAAAGCCTCCGCCACGCTCGAGGCGACGGCGTTGACGCCCTCCGCCGTGCTGATATCAGCCTGGACGAACAGCGCAGGCGCCTGGCCTTCCGGAAGGGGCGAGCGCGCAGTCGTCGCCACCCTCGCGCCAGCTGCTGAAAGCCGCCGCACAATCGCCTCGCCCATACCCTTCGTGCCGCCGGTGACAAGAACACGCTTGCCGTTGAATTCGTTCGGATCGAACGGAAAAGCCGCTTCAGCCGTCATGCATCGATCTCCAGATGGGTAATGGCGCCGCCGGCAAGCGTGAAGCGGTAACGCAAGGTGACCGGACTGCCGGGAAAATTACCGGTCACCAATGCAGCCACGACCGGCTTGTCGGCTTCGCCGGAGATCTTCCTCGGGTCGACCGTCACGCCATATTTGCGTGTCGTCTCCTCCATCCATTCGCGGACTTCAGCCCGACCACGCCTGTCCTCGCCCTCGTCGCGCACGCCGGCATCGGCAGCAAAACAGGCAAGCATGCCGTCTATATCCTTCTGGTTCTTCGCCGCGTAATAGGCCGCCAGCGGCTTCGGAAGCTCTATGCTCATTCGCAAACTCCTCTTCGGTTGCTTCCCGAAAAGAATGGGCATAGGCTTTCCAGATGACAAGAACCTACAAAAAAGTCAGGTACTTACCTGAAAGTAAGGTACTGCGATGACACCCTATTCAGCCGCATCAGGCGTCGAAAATGTGCTGAAGATCCTGGAAGGACGCTGGAAGCTCATCATTTTCTTCCACCTCTTCGGCGGCAAGGTGCTCCGCTTCTCCGATCTGGAGCGCGCCATTCCTGCCATCTCCCAGAAGATGCTCATCCAGCAACTGCGCCAGATGGAAAACGATGGCATCGTGCTGCGCATCGTCCATCATCAGGTTCCGCCGAAGGTGGAGTATCGCCTGACCGATTGGGGCCAGGCCCTTTGTCCCGCTTTGGACGCCCTGTTGAAGTGGGCGGCGCTGAAGGACAAGGACCTGACCGGCATGGTTTTCGCGCCGGAAGAAACCGCCGGCGGGACGGCCTGACGCGCTCAAGCCGCGAGGTGAATGCCGCCGTCGCAAGTTAGAACATGACCGCTCATGAAACCGTTCGAAACCAGGAAGGCGACTGCCCTGGCGACATCGACTGGCTCGCCGATACGGCCGACCGGCGTGCGCGCGGCAAAGTCGCGGAAGACGGCCTGACGCTGTTCCGCAGGCAGAAAATCCCACCACGGCGTATCGATCACACCAGGCGAGACGCCATTCACGCGTAGTGGCTTCAACTCGGCAGCAAGCACCCGCACCATCGCCTCGATCCCCGCATTGATGGCGGCAAGACCTGCGGTTCCCGGCATCGCGGCTTGCGCACTGACGGCGGACACGAACGTGATGCTGCCGGCTGGCCGCAGGAAGGGCAAAGCCACCTGCGCCGCTGCCGCATGCGGGATAAGCTTGGTCTGGAAGCCGGCCAGCAGATCTGCCATGTCGAGCGTGGCAAAGGGACCAGCCCCATGGCCGCTGCCGAGCGCCAGCACGAGATGATCGAAGGATCCGAGGCTCTCGAAAGCCTGCTTCACCGAGGTGGTATTTCTGGCATCGATAGCGACCGTTCCGACCTCGCCGGAAAGATGGTCAGCGGCCGCCTTGAGCTTCGCCTCGTCGCGGGCAGCGATGGTGACCTGAAACCCTTGTTCCAGAAGCAGTTTGGCAGAGGCAAGGCCGATGCCCGAAGAGCCACCGATAATGACTGCATGCTGCAATGACATGAGAATACTCCTTTGGATGATCGAACTTCCGGCTGTCGTTGCCGGCAGCGGTTTCATCTTGAAGTCTCCGATAATCGCAAACAGGCCTGATTTTATCCTGGTATCGATACTGATATGATTGCTTCCATGGATCAGAAGCTGGACACGTTCGAAGCCCGCCGCCGCGAGTTCGCGGCCTTCCTGCGTTCCCGTCGTGAGCGTCTGCGCCCTGCCGATGTCGGCCTGCCTGACGGGTTCCGCCGCCGCACGCCGGGACTTAGGCGCGAGGAACTCGCCATGATCGCCGGTGTCGGCACGACCTGGTATACCTGGCTGGAACAGGGACGCGACATCCGCCCCTCCCCGCAGGTTCTGAATGCACTGGCAGACGCGCTTCGTCTTGATGACGCCGAACGCCAGCACCTCTTCACGCTGAACAGCCGGCAATCGCCGCAGCCGTTTTCCTCAGCCCCGGAACTCGTCGACGAGCCGCTTCGCCGGATATTGGACAACCTGACCCATCAGCCCGCCTACGTGCTGGGTCGCCGCTGGGATGTGCTGGCCTGGAACCGCGCGGCAGACTTGTTGTTCGGCGGTTATGACCGGCTTGGCCCGGACGAACGCAACACCATTCACCGGCTTTTTGCCGATGATTTTCATCGCAGCTTGTTGGTCGACTGGGAGGCGGTTGCCCGCGTTTCGCTTGCCATGTTCCGTGCCGACAGCGCCCGTTATGCCGGCGATCCCGACTTCGAGCGGCTCATCGCCCTGCTGAAGCAGCAAAGTCCGGAATTCCGCGCCTGGTGGCCGCGCCATGAGATCGTCGCCCCGCTCACCGGCATCAAACGTGTGAATCATCCGCTAAAGGGCCTGATGGCCTTCGAACATACAGGCCTTGCGCTGATGACCCAGCCGGACATGAAGCTGATCGTCTATACGCCTCTCGACGAGCACGACACAAACAGGAAACTCGCCGAGCTTCTCGCCTGATCATTGTCTGCTGCCGAAGTGACGCCATATCTTCCCCATCGCCGTCCTTCGAGGGGAAATTCATGGACCGCCGTCCCAGACAATCCATCAGCATTCTCGCCGCCATCTCGCTTTGCCTCGCGCCCCTGCCGGCTCTCGCGGCCTCCCCGGCACCTGTCGAAGCCGAGCACGGCATGGTCGTGACTGCCCAGCATCTGGCAACCGATGTCGGCGTCGACGTGCTGAAAAGCGGCGGCAACGCCGTCGATGCCGCAGTCGCCGTCGGTTATGCGCTGGCGGTCGTCTATCCGACAGCCGGCAATCTCGGCGGCGGTGGTTTCATGACGATCCGGATGAAGGATGGGAAAACGACCTTCCTTGATTTCCGCGAACGCGCACCGCTTGCCGCCACCAAGACCATGTATCTCGATGCCAAGGGCGATATCGTGCCGCGCGCCAGTCTCGACGGCTATCTGGCCGTCGGAACCCCCGGTTCGGTCATGGGCTTCGAAACGGCTCGCGAGAAATATGGTACCAGGAAGCGTGAGGAGCTGATCGCCCCGGCCTTGAAATATGCGAAGGAGGGTTTCACCCTGGAACAGGGCGATGCAGCCTCTTTCGCGACTGGCGCAAAACGGCTCGCCAAGGATGACGAGGCAGCAAAAATCTTCCTGAAAGCCGGTGGCAGCCCCTATGTGTCCGGTGAGAAACTGGTGCAGCCCGATCTCGCCGCCGTCCTGCAATCGATCTCGGAGAAAGGCCCCGACGCCTTCTACAAGGGCGCACCGGCTGAGGCGATCGTCAAGGCCAGCCAGGCCAAGGGCGGCATCCTCGCCAAGGAGGATTTCGAGCAGTACAAGGTGCGGGAACTGAAGCCGATCGAATGCAATTATCGCGGCTATGACATCATTTCCTCGCCGCCACCCTCCTCCGGCGGCGTCATCATCTGCGAGATCTTGAACGTCCTCGAAGGCTATCCGCTCTCTTATCTCGGCTACGGATCGGCCGAGGCCGTGCACATCATGGTCGAGGCCATGCGCTATGCCTATGTAGACCGCAACGCCGCACTCGGCGACCCTGACTTCATCGACAATCCCGTCTCCAAACTGCTGGACAGAAGTTATGCCGCTTCAATTCGTGCCAAGATCGATCCGTATCGGGCAGGCACTTCCGCCAACCTGAAGCCGCTCGGCGGCAAGGAAAGCACCGAGACGACGCATTATTCAGTCATCGATGACGAGGGTAATGCGGTCGCGGTGACCTATACGCTGAACGGCTCCTTCGGCGCTGGCGTCGTCGCACCGGGCACCGGCGTGCTGCTCAACAACGAGATGGATGACTTTACTTCCAAGCCGGGCGTGCCGAACCTTTACGGCCTCGTCCAGGGTGAGGCCAATGCCATCGCCCCGAAGAAGACGCCGCTCTCCTCCATGAGTCCAACCATCGTCACCAAGGACGGCAAGCCCTTCATGGTGATCGGAAGCCCCGGCGGCTCCCGCATCATCACCATCACACTGGAAGCAATTCTGAATGTCGTGGATTTCGGCATGGACATCAGCCAGGCGGTCAATGCTCCGCGCATTCATCACCAGTGGCAGCCGGACACGGTCTACCTGGAACCCTACGCCCTATCACCGGATACCGAAAAGGCGCTGGCCGCCATGGGCTACAAGTTCGATGGCGGCAATAATACGCCCGTCTGGGGTCAGGCGGCCGGTATTCTCGTTGGCGGCAAGAGCCTTGCGGCGATCGAGAAGGGCGGCGGCGCCCGTTACAACGGCGCGATGGACAGTCGCGCAACCGAAGGCTCCGCCAACGGCTATTGAGCAAGCGCCTCAGCGGATTCTCACCCGAACGAAATCGCCGTCGATCTCGACATGCGGTTTTACGCCCGGCACACTTGGCTGCCGGGCATCGACCCAGGAGGCCTGCGCCGCCACAGTGTAGTCGACCGGCACATTGTCTCCGAAGCCAAGATAGGCGTCGAGCGCGCGAGCCCGGATCGACACGTTTTCGTCCGCTTCGACCCTGTCGAAGTCGAGGGAGGCCCTCACGGCATCCCCGCGGATATCGATGCCGCTGGCATGACCGTCGAGCGTGACGTCGGCCGCCTTTCCGGCAATGGCAAGCTCGGAAAAACGACCAATAAGCCTCGCGCTAAAGGCGCTCTGATCGATCCGGAGAGCGGCCCCGGCAGGCACATTGGCATTGATCTCGATCACACAGTCGGATGGATCCAGCCAGGACGATGCAGCGATATCGATATGCAGCACCGTACCATCAACCCGCATGTCGCTATTGTCGCGGCAATCGGCAAAGTACCAGCTCGAATACCAGGACGAGAACCAGCCCTTCCGTCGCCCGCTGAGCGATGCGCCATAGGGCTGGTCGCTTCGCGTGGTGATGTTGATCGAGCTGGCGTCACCACTGATGGCGACCGCACGCACGCCGGAAAGATCGGGAATTGCTGTGGTCGATACCTTGTCGGGCAGAGCGGAAGCGGTAGCTGCCAGAAGCACCGGCATCACAAGAAGAATGGTCATCGAAATCCGTCCATGAATGAAGCCCTCCCGTCGAGGACAGTTTCAGGATGTTTTCTCAGGCTCTATTTCGAGACCTCGATCGCGATCCGGGTCGACCGCGAACGCAATCGGGTTCATTCTGGGACCATTCTTTCATTGTTGCAGTTCGGATATCGCCGATGATCTTCGTTCCCCTGCCCTTCGTCGTGGCTCTGCTGCTTGCCATCCTGCTTGTCCGCATGCTGCGGCAGGGAGACGGATCACTCGCCGAAAGGCGGCCTTTCCTGCTGCTGATCGGCTTCTACACCCTGCAGTCCATAGTGATCGGTATCCGCTGGGGTTACGACGTCATCGAGATCATGCCGATCCAATCGTTGATCGCGACAACGATTGCGGCGCTTGCCTGGGTCTGCTTCAAGGGGCTGACCGAGGAAGAGCAGCCCACTCTTTCCCGTTTCTGGCCGCACCTTCTGCCGACCGCGACAATCGCCATCTTCATAGCTCTCTACCCGGAACCGATCAGCCTCGCCATTATCCTGATCTTCTTCGGCTATGGCGCCGCACTGCTCTGGCTTGCCCGGCATGGCCCGGATGCGCTCGTCGCCGCCAGGCTCGATGGTGCAGTGTTTTCTTATCGCTCGCTGCAGATCACCGGCTTCGCCCTCATCGCCTCTGCTCTTACCGATGTCATCATCAGCTTCGATTTCACCAGGACAGGCGGCATCCATGCAGGCGCCATCGTCGCACTCGGTAACGTCATCGCGCTCTTGATCCTCGGCACGGCCGCTTCCGTGGCAAGCAGCGGCAGCACGGTCGAAGCGACGTCGGTGGAGCCACCTCCACCACCACCGGCAACGGAGGAAGACGAAGCGGTCGCTGCGGCACTCGACACATTGATGCGCGCCCGCCAGCTCTACCGCGATCCCGAACTCAACCTGACCCGCATCGCTCGCAAAATGAACCTGCCCGCCCGGCGCGTCTCCACGGCCGTCAACCGCATCCACGGCATGAGCGTCTCGCAATATGTGAACGACTTCCGCATCCGCGCCGCCTGCGAGCAGCTGGTCGGCACCGATCATCCGATAACGCAGGTGATGTTCGACTCCGGCTTCATCAGCAAGTCCAACTTCAATCGCGAATTTGCGCGCATGAATGGCGAAAGCCCGACACAGTTCAGAAAGCGGCGTGTCCCGCGGGAATCGGGTGGCGCGGCGTCCAATGTCATATTCATGTCACCGTGACAAAGTCGCCGTTCACAAGCAAAGATGTGCGCTCTATGCATGAGCGGCATTAAAGCAGAAGAGATTCCCATGGCCTCCATTGAAATGATCGTTGCCGCCAGGGCCCGCCTGCGCGGACATGCGCGGCGCACGCCGCTTCTCTCCTCCCCCTTCCTGGATGAAATCGCCGGCCGACGGCTGTTCGTGAAGGCCGAATGCCTGCAGCATTCCGGCTCCTTCAAGTTCCGTGGCGGCTGGTCTGCCGTCTCGGGCATCGATCCGGAACTGCGCAAGAAGGGCGTTATCGCCTTCTCCTCCGGCAACCATGCCCAAGGTGTGGCACTTGCCGCCCGCATGCACGGCATCCCCAGCGTCATCATCATGCCGAGTGACGCGCCCAGGCTGAAGATCGCCAACACCCGCGCCTTCGGTGCCGAAGTGGTGCTCTACGATCGCGCCAATGAAGATCGCGACGAGATCGGCGCGAAGCTATCATCCGAGCGAGGCCTGACGCTCATCAAGCCCTTCGACGAGCCGCTGGTTATTGCAGGCCAGGGTACGACCGGGCTGGAGATCGCCGAGCAGACCGAAGAGGAAGGCGTCAAGAACGCCGAAGTCCTCGTTCCCTGTGGTGGTGGCGGTCTGAGTTCGGGCATCGCCCTCGCGTTGGAAGCAAGTGCGCCGGGCTTCCGTGTCCGTCCCTGCGAACCGGAAAATTTCGACGACACCACCCGCTCGCTTGCATCAGGCAAGATCGAGCGCAATGCTGCAATGACCGGCTCGATCTGCGATGCGATCATCACGCCGCAGCCCGGCAACATCACCTTCCCGATCCTGAAGCGTCTTGCCGGACAGGGTATCGTCGTGACGGATGACGAGGCGTTACGCGCTGTCGCCCTCGCCTTCAACCGTCTCAAGATCGTCGTTGAGCCGGGCGGGGCTGTTGCACTGGCTGCAGCCCTCTTTCACGGCGACCAGCTGGACAGCGATACGGCTGTCGTCGTCACCTCGGGCGGCAATATCGACGCCGATGTGTTCACCAATGCACTGGAGCGCTTCGGCTAACGCTCGACAAGGCTCTCCAAGACCCTGATCGCGATCGGTGACGACCTCGATCATGATCGGGGTCTCCTCGGCACCAAAAAGCAGCAAAACCTCCCCGTGCCGCCATGTGGCGGTCATCGTTCCGAGGTTTTCATGATACATCTTCTCATCCTGCTGCTATCGGCGTGGCTTCTTGCCGCCAATATGCCGGCACATGAAGCCAATGCCGTTGGCCTCTCCTTTCTATCGGTCCCCGTTGCAGAGCGGCACGGCATCACGGACATCACGCTTTGGTATCCGGCCACAAAAGGCGGTACTCCCGTTCTGATCGGCGACAGCCCGCTTTTCAAAGGCGAGATCGCTCGGCAGGACGCACCTAAAGCTGCCGGCAGTCATCCATTGATCCTGCTTTCTCACGGCGGCCTGAAATCCGGTCCGTTCATTGGCGCCTGGATGGCATCGCGCCTCGCTTCGAAGGGCTTCGTGGTGGCAATGATGCGACAGCCGGATCCGCATACGATGACGAGCGAGGAGAGCATCCGCGAGATATGGCTGCGGCCTGCCGATCTCTCCGCGGCCCTGACGGCAATCGAAAGGGACGACACGCTGTCCGGCGGGATAGACCGCAACCGCATCGGCGTTCTGGGCTTTCTGGTGGGCGGAACATCCGCGCTTTCGATTGCAGGCGGCAACATCGACCCGGAAAGCTTTGCGCGCTCCTGCGATCCCGGTGGCACCGGTATCGACTGTGTCGAGTTCGCCACCGCCGGCATCGATCTCCATTCCGTCGACAGGCAGAAGCTCACCCGCTCTCATCTCGACCCACGGGTGAAGGCAGCCGTTGTTATCGATCCTGAGCTCGGCGCCAGTTTCACACCCAAAAGCCTCGCGCAGATATCGATCCCGGTGCGGCTCATCAATCTCGGCACACCGAAAACCGTCTGGCCGGGGCTGCGCGCATCGGATCTGAAAAGCGCAATATCCGGTGCACGCTACGATCTGATCATGAACGCTTCGCAATACAGCGCCTTCAGCGAGTGCAAGCCGGCAGGCGCCTCTATTCTTCGCGAGGAAGGTGAAGAACCTCTCTGCCAGGATCCCGAAGGAACGAACCGCGCGGCCATCCACGACAGTCTGGCGGAGATGGTGGCGGCAGCCTTCCGCAGCGATCTCCCGCAATAGAAATAATGTCCGCAGCACCTGCTGCGGACATTGGCGTTCTCTGTTCTTGCGCTCAGGCAACCTTGTAGCGCGGAGCCGGCACCGAACGCGACAGGTTCGGCATCAGTGCCTGACGGGCCTGCTCATAAGCAGCGAGCAGGCCGGCATCTTCAAGCGCCGGGATCGTTGCAAATTCACCCTCGGCAAGACCTGCCAGCGACGCGTCGACCATGTTTTCGGCCGACATGACGATTTCGCCTGGCAGATGCTCGACCGGCGTGCCGGCAATGCCCCAGAATTCGGTGGCCGTGGCGCCCGGCAGCACGGCCTGAACGCGGATATTCTTGTCGGCAAGCTCATGCTTCAGCGACTGGCTGAAGGCGAGTACAAAGGCTTTCGTGCCGCCGTAGACACCATTCAGGATTTCAGGCGCGATCGCGACTATCGAGGCAATATTGATGATGGTGCCCCCACCGCGAGCAACGAGGCCGGGCACAGCCGCATAAGTCAGCCGCATCACCGCGCTCACGTTGATATCGACCATTTCCTGCATCTTGTCGACGTCGGAGCCAAGCAGTGGTGCGGTGCCGCCGAAGCCGGCATTGTTGACGAGCATGGTGATGCTCTGGTCTTCCTTCAGTACCTTCTCGACTTTTGCGAGATCTTCCTTCTTGCCGAGATCTGCAGACAGCGTCTCGACCGTGCGGCCCGTTTCGTCGGCCAGCCGATTTGCCAGCGTCTTCAGCCGCTCGCCATTGCGGGCGACGAGGATGAGATTGTAGCCCTGCCTTGCCAGACGATGTGCGTAGATTGCGCCGATGCCCGAGGATGCGCCGGTGACCAGTGCGGTACCCTTGTCTTGATGTGCCATGATCGTTTCTCCATTTTGTACGCCGGCCCGATGCCTTGCGCTTGAGGAGAGTTTTACGCCCGATTGCCCGCGTCCTAAATGTCATATATACCACTTTTTAGGACATACACTTTTCAGGACATGATGACCATGCAGCAAATCGGTTTCCTGCTCTTTCCCGGCTTTCAGATCATGAGCCTCGCTGCCGCCTCGGCCTTCGAATTCACCAATCTCGAGATCGGCGAAAAGGTCTATGACATCCAATATCTCTCGGAGTTCGGTGGCCCCATCGCCAATTCTCTCGGCATGATCGTCGAGACAGAGGCTTTCGGCGATCCCGCTTTCGACACGCTCATCGTTACGGGTGCGCCCGACATCAAGCTTCCCAACGAGGCGGAAGCAAAGTTCATTCGCGCCGCACTTACCGCCACCCGTCGCCTCGCATCGATCTGCACCGGCGCTTTCCTGCTCGCCGATGCCGGCATTCTCGACGGCCGCCGCGCCACGACCCATTGGTACCTCGCCCGTGACCTGCAAAGCCGCTACCCGGCAATCCGGATGGAAGAAGACCGCATCTACATCATCGACGGCTCCGTCTGGACCTCTGCCGGCATGACTGCCGGCGTCGATCTGGCGCTCGCCATGGTCGAGAAGGATCACGGGCTGGAGATCGCCCGCGCCGTTGCCCGCAAGCTCGTCGTCTACCACCGTCGCGCCGGCGGCCAGTCGCAATTTTCAGCCCTTCTGGAACTGGAACCGAAATCCGACCGCATCCAGAAGGCGCTTGCCCATGCGCGCAGCAATCTGAAAGCGACGCTCTCCGTCGAAGAACTGGCCGAAGCCGCACATCTCAGCCCCCGCCAGTTCAGCCGCGCCTTCCGCGCCGAAACGGGTCAGTCGCCGGCCAAGGCTGTCGAGAACCTGCGGCTGGAAGCGGCCCGCCTGATGATGGAACAGGGCCGCCATCCGATCGATACAGTGGCTCGTGAAACCGGCTTTGCCGATCGCGAACGCATGCGCCGCGCTTTCCTGCGCGCCTTCGGTCAACCGCCGCAAGCAATCCGCAGGGCCGCGCAGCAGGAACTGCAAGCGTGATGCACCCGGCAGGGCCGGATGCATCGTCTCTGGCTTATCCCTCCTGAAGCGCTTGGCGGATGGCGATTTCGACAGGCGAATAGTCGCCATCATCACGCACAAGCCTTAGCGGCTCGGAAGGTGCGAGGCCCGGCTGCGCCATGAAGCGCGGTTCCTCGCCGCGGTGCATCTGTGCTGCATGGATGAGGAACGGATGGCACAGATAGACCGTACCCGCTTGCCCCGTCGCCAGAGCAAGCGGCCTGTCCTCGCCCACATGCTCCAGCCACAGATGCGCCATGCCGGCCTCACCAGCCGGCTCCAGTAGCCTTGCGATATCCTTGTGCGACCCGACCCGGATACGCGTCGGCGCGTCTTCCTCGCCGACATCCGAGAACAGGAAGAGCATCAGGAGCGCCCGTCCGCGTGAGTTGATATTCACCCGCCAGGCGGAAAAATCCCGCTGCTCGTCGGGATTTCCGTCCTCTCCCGAAAAGCTCAGGTCCACATGCCAGCCGGCATCGCCGGGATCGTCCGGATGTGGAAAGCGGACCGGGAAGCTGCCAAGACCGCTCCGCGGCTCCCAGCGCCCCTTGCCGACGAGCTGATCGAAAGCAGAATGCAGCACGGGCATGTTGACCGCCGTCTCGAACGGCCCGCCGCCATAGCCGGCAAGCCGGACGACCGGCCGCACCCAGGTTTTCGGATCATGGGGATCGAAGGGAATATCCCGCCACATGATGGCACGGGCTTCTTCGGCTACGTCGCGGGGAAAAGCAGCATCGATCCGTACGAAGCCGTCCTCGATGAATTGCTCGATCTGCGCCGCGCTGAGCGCTGGCGGGTAATCGGTGGATGTCATGAAAAATCTCTCTATCGCCAGACCCTGCCGGCACCATTCATTCGCCTGATGCAGGGTGGTTACAGTCCACGGCAACGCTCCAGCCAACCGGCTGGTGAAGCGGCCGCATCTCCTTTGCCAATGGCAGAGCCTTAGAGGCTCAAGAAGAAGACCGTAGCGATGTTGAGAGTGATCATTTTCATAGCGAAGAAAAGCTAGCGGCTTCCGCGGGGAGGGTCAACACCTCACCCGGCTCGCCTCAATCCCTTTTCCTGATCGGAGGGTGTAGAAACATCCCGTACTGCGTCATGCACCGATTGCAGCACCAACTCCGCCAGTCGCGCCGTTGCAGCATCCGGCTCCGCCTCTGCGCGATGCAAAACCAGCCCGAGTTTCGGCAACTCCGGCAGGCCCGCTTCACCGGGCGCCAGCATCCGCACCTTGGCGGGCAGCCCGATGGGCGTGCGCACCGTAATGCCCAAACCCGCGGCAGTCGCTGCCCAGAGGCCACCAAGGCTCGGACTGATAAAGGACAGGCGCCAGGAAATGCTGGCCTCGTCCAGCACCTTCGTCGCGGCGTTCCTAAGCAGGCACGGAGCTTCGAGCGAGGCGAGCGGCATCGGCTCGCCGCTTCCAGTCGCCCATGCCGGCAGGCCATTCGCCGGGCCGATCCAGCGCATAGGTACGTCGGCAATATGCTCGCAATGCGCGGTAAAGGTGCCGGTGCTCCAGGCGAGTGCAAGATCGAGCTTACCCGTCGTCACCCGTTCGAGAAGCTCGGCATTGCGCACCACGCGGGCCTCGATCCGCACCTTCGGGTGCGCCCGGGCGAAGCGTCCGAGCACTTCAGGCAGCAAGTTCTCGCCGAAGTCTTCCTGCAGGCCGAGCCGCACCCAGCCTTCCAGCTCGACACTCTGCACCGCGGCGACTGCCTCGTCGTTCAGATCGAGCAATCGCCTGGCATAGGCAAGCATCGTCTCTCCGGCTTCTGTCAGCGCCAATCCACGCCCGGATCTGCGGAAAATCGGTGTAGCGGTTTGCTCCTCCAGCTTCTTGAGTTGCGCACTAACCGCCGAGGTCGAGCGCCCCAGCCGGTCCGCCGCCCTGGCGAAATTGCCGAGATCCATGCCGGTCGCGAAGGTCCTCAGCACGTCCAGGTCGAATGTTATCCGCCGCATCACACAATCCCGATTTTCAGGATGATCAATTCATAAAATTCTGATTTTTCGCACCATGGTGTCGTGGCATGCTTCTCCTGTCAAGACAAAGAACAAGGAGGCATCAATGCCATTCGCTCGTATCTCTCTTCTGAAGGGCAAATCGCCGGACTACCTGCGCGCCCTTTCGGACAGCATCCATCAGGCCATGGTCGAGACCTTCAATGTGCCGCCGGCCGATCGCTTCCAGATCATCCACCAGCATGAACCGGGTGAACTGATCTTCGATCGCAATTACCTTGCCGGTCCGCGCTCCGATGATTTCGTGCTGATTTCGATCACGACCGGTAAGCCGCGCACGACGGAAATGCGCAAGGCTCTCTTCCGCCGAACCGTTGAACTATTGCATCACTCCCCCGGCTTGCGCCCGGAAGATGTCATGATCGTCATCTCCACCAGCGAACCGGACGAATGGTCCTTCGGCGACGGCCTGGCGCAGATGGCCGAGCCCGGATGGGAAGCGCGTGCCAGGGGAGTCCCGGCATGAGCACGGGCAACCCGAAGACGATGACGGTCCGCCGTCCCGGCGGTGCCGTCCGTTCTCCCGAAGGCATTGCCAATAGGTCCTTCTGGGTTGAAATGCTGCTCGAAAGCGAGATCGACGGAGAGAATACCGCGATGCGCGCAACGCTTGATCCCGGCACGGTCACCCACTGGCATACGCATCCCCGCGGCCAGCTTCTTTACGTCCTCTCGGGTGTCGGTCTCGTGCAGCGGAAGGGCGAACCTGCCGAGGAGGTCAGAACCGGTGACGCAATATGGTTCGCCGCCGATGAGCTTCATTGGCATGGCGCGTCAGCCGACAGTCCCTTCAGCTATCTCAGCATCCAGGGATTTGAGAACGGACGTTTCGTCGACTGGCACGACAATGGGGAACCGCAACCATGATAGCCATGCAATATTCCTTCACCCTCCCAGCAGATTACGACATGGAGATCATCGATCGCCGCATACGCGACAAAGGCCCGGCGATGAATGGCTTCCCACAGCTCGGTTTCAAGGCCTTTCTCAGTGCTCGTCAGGGGGAATACGGCAGTCGGGAAAACCTGTACGCACCTTTTTATCTCTGGGATCAGCCGGAAGGCGCCAGCAGCTTCATCTGCGGGCCGGGCTTTGCCGCACTGAGCGACGCCTTCGGCCGGCCGCGGATTCGCCATTGGATCGTCTGGCATGCTCATGTCTCACCCGACCTTGCCGCCGCCCGCTTTGCTGACAGCGAACATCTCGCGATCGAACCGCATGCTTCTCTATCCGACCTGCGACAGCAGGAGGTTGACCTGGCAAAACAAGCCACCCGCGACAGCCACGCGCTTGCCTGTATCGTCGCCTTCGATCCGTATGATTGGGCGACGGTGCGTTTCGGGCTCCACGCAGAAGCTCCGCCTGCCTCGAACACCAACCAGATCTATCGCGTCGGCCACCTCGCCCGGGGCTGAGGCAGCACAGGCAAATTCGCAAAACAAAAAAGCGCCCCTCTTTCGAGGAGCGCTTTTTTTTCAGACTTGAAAGCGATCAGATGCCGCTCTGGCCGTCGGAACCGATATAGGCGATGCGCAACATGTTGGTCGCGCCCGGTGTGCCGAGCGGTACGCCGGCAGAGATGATGATGCGATCGCCCGGCTTGCCGAAGCCTTCCGAAGCGACGATACGGCAGGCGCGGTTGACCATGTCATCGAGGTCGGTCGCGTCATGCGTCACGACGCAGTGCATGCCCCAAACAACGGAGAGGCGACGGGCCGTCTTGATGATCGGCGACAGCGCAATGATCGGAACCTGCGGGCGCTCGCGCGAAGCGCGCAGACCCGTCGTACCGGACGAGGTGTAACAGACGATAGCCGACAGCTTCAGCGTCTCGGCAATCTGACGGGCGGCAAGCGAGATGGCATCCGCACCGGTTGCTTCCGGCTGGGCGCGCTGCGCATAGATGATGCCCGAATAGTGCGGATCCTTCTCGACCGTGCTCGCAATCGAGGCCATCATCGAGACGGCTTCAACCGGATAAGCACCGGAAGCCGATTCGGCCGAAAGCATGATCGCATCGGCGCCTTCGAAGACGGCGATGGAAACGTCGGAGACTTCGGCACGGGTCGGAACCGGCGAAGAAATCATCGATTCCAGCATCTGCGTGGCAACAACCACCGGCTTGCCGGAACGGCGGCAGGCGCGGATGAGCTGCTTCTGGATGCCGGGGACGGCTTCGAGCGGCATTTCGACGCCAAGGTCGCCGCGGGCGACCATCAGGGCGTCGGAAAGCTCGATGATTTCCTCGATACGCTCCAGAGCCTGCGGCTTTTCGATCTTCGACATGATGCCGACGCGACCGCGGGCGATCTTGCGGACCTCGGCGAGGTCGTCGGGGCGCTGAACGAAGGAGAGCGCCACCCAGTCGACATCGTCGGTTGCCAGAACAGCATCGAGATCGACACGGTCCTTGTCGGTCAGCGCGCCGACGCCGAGCAGTGTGTCCGGCAGGCTGACGCCTTTGCGGTCGGAAATGCTGGTACCAGCGATAACCGTGGTGACGATGCTCTTGCCGTCGCACTTTTCAGCGCGCAGTGCCAGCTTGCCATCATCAATCAGCAGGCGATGGCCCGGCTGCACGGCTTCGAGAATTTCGGGATGCGGCAGGAAAACGCGGGTGTTGTCACCGGGAGTGTCGTTGTTATCGAGCGTAAAGGTCTGGCCAGGCTTCAGCTCCACTTTCACATCGGCAAACTTGCCGACGCGCAGCTTCGGGCCCTGGAGGTCAGCCAGAATGCCGATCGGCCGGCCCGAACGGGCCTCGACGGCGCGGATACGCTGCACGAGTGTGCGCATCACATCATGGCTTGCATGGCTCATGTTGATGCGGAAAATATCCGCACCGGCCTGGTGCAGCTTCTCGATCATCGATTCCTCGGAAGAGGCGGGTCCGAGGGTGGCGAGGATTTTAACTTTGCGGTTACGCTTCATCAATTCTGGCTTTCTTGCGTCCCTGGGGTGTCGGAGAGTTGAACCATCCAGCTTCCCTGGCGGCCCGTATCGTATTCCTTGAATCCCATTTTCTGATAACCCCGAGCATAGCAGTCCTGCACGCCCGCGATCTTGAATTCGTTTTCCGCTACGCACATCTGCACATCACCCGTCCATCGGCCTCCCCGGGCGGCATCTTCTGCGTAGAGGTAATAGTAACGCGACTGTAATTCTCCCTCGATCAGCGTGGCGCAGGTCGTTGCTGGCACCTGCCACCAACCTTCTGTGACCCAACCTTCCTTCGCCCGGTATCCGATCGCAACGCCAACCAGATTTTGCGTGCCGTTGCATACACGGAAATCAGCGCGCGCGGCATCTGCAATGAAGAACGGCGAGACGGCTGCAAGAGCGAACAATGCGAGACGAACCATCGGTCCGGACCGCGTGAGGAAACTTGGCGCAGCTTGGATCAACACGGCTCCCAAATAGCTCCACGGTTATTCGTTATCCGTGTCTTCTTGCGCCGCCGTCAAGCGAAAGTCAACGCAATGCTAATCGATTATATTTCCTTTCATAACCGCCTATCGGGCGCATCTTGTCGCGCCGCCCCGCCCATCGCGCTTGAACCGGCCGAACGCGCATGCGATCACTGAGCGAAGACGCGAAATGACAATCGGCAATTTCCTGATGGACCACTTCCAATCCTTCGAAACCCTACCCGGTCAACATGACAAAGGCATGGTGATCCTCGGCGATCATGCCATGAACCGCCTGCCGGAACCCTATGGCCAGCTCGGCCTGCCGGAAAGCGCCTTCTCCAGGCACATCGCTTACGACATCGGCATTGAGGGCCTTGCCCGCAAGCTGTGCGCACGACTGGGCGTGCCGGGCGTGCTCGGCGGCTTTTCGCGCCTGCTGATCGACCCCAACAGGGGTGAGGATGACCCGACCCTGATCATGAAAATCTCCGACGGCGCCATCATCTCCGGCAACCATCCGATATCCGAAGAGGAGTGGAACTACCGGATCGAAACCTTCCACAGGCCCTATCACAATGCCGTGTCGGAGACGATCGACAGGGCGGCGAACGCGACCGGAAAGGCGCCGCTGGTCCTGTCCCTCCACTCCTTCACGCCCGCCTGGAAGGGTGTTCCCCGCCCCTGGCATGCAGCAGTGCTCTGGGACAACGACCACCGCGCCGTCGCCCCGTTGCTTGAAAAGCTGCGGGCCGATCCCGATCTCGTCATCGGCGACAACGAGCCCTATGACGGCGCCCTGAAGGGCGACACTATGTATCGTCATTGCATGATAACGGGCATTCCGCACGCGCTTCTGGAAGTGCGTCAGGACCTCATCAGCGATGAGGCCGGCATCGAGGAATGGGCGGTGCGCCTGGCCGCGATCTTTGCGGAGATGAACGCCGATCCGGCCCTTCATGCATACAGCGTGCACGCGTCACGCACCGGCCCCTATTGAGTGAAAGGACCTGACCATGACCACACTCAGCAAAGAACAGCAGACGGAATTCGAAGCGGCCGCCTTCCGCCGGCTCGTTGCGCATCTTCGCGAACGAACCGACGTGCAGAACATCGATCTCATGAATCTCGCCGGCTTCTGCCGCAACTGCCTGTCCAACTGGTATCGCGAGGCTGCGGAAGCCGAAGGCGTTCCCATGACGAAAGGCGAATCGCGCGAGATTGTCTACGGCATGCCCTATGAAGATTGGAAGAACCTTCACCAGTCCGAAGCATCGCCTGTGCAAAAGGCAGCTTTTGAGGTGAACAACCCGCACAAATAGGCCATACGGTCTCAAAGCGCCTTGACGCTGGCGACACTTCGCGGCAGTCACTGGCAACCCGATGCATATCCCGAAATCAGGAGAACACGATGTCTGATGCACATGGCGTCGCTCGCGATCAGCTTCGCGCTTTTGTCGAGCGTATCGAACGCCTGGAAGAAGAAAAGAAGACCATCGCCGACGACATCAAGGACGTCTATGGCGAAGCCAAGGGCATGGGCTTCGACACCAAGATCCTCAAGAAGGTCGTTGCGCTGCGCAAGAAGGACGAGCAGGAACGCATGGAAGAGGATGCAATCCTCGATACCTATCTGCATGCGCTCGGCATGATCGAGTCTCCGCCGGAAGGCTGAGGGCGATCCAGCCATATTTTCAGAGAGCCGCCTTCATGGCGGCTTTTCTTTTGGCTCCTTCAAACGCCAGCGCATTTTCGCCCTGCCGCTGCCCTAAAACAAAAAGCCGCCGGAGACGATCCAGCGGCTTCTGTTATTCCAAGATCTAGCGGATCAGCGCGTATTGAATTTACGCACTTCCATGAAGTTGACAGCCGTACCGCTGAAGCGGCCAGGATCGATCGAAGCAGTCTTCTGGAAGCCTTCGGCATAGACCGAGGTCGGCTGAGCGCGCAGCTCCTGGCTGACGAAGCGCGGAGCCTGCACCTTCTTGGACGCCATTTCGAGGCGCGCATTCGTCAGAGCCCACTGCGAGATCATCTTCTGCGTCAGCTTCGGTTCCGTGCGAACGGTCTGCCGGCTTTCATCGGCGGCCACCGCTTCCTGCTTCGTCGGACGACCGCCCTTGGTGGGCAGGCCCTGTGCGACCGGGTTCTCGATGGCAACAGGCTTTGGTGCCGCGACAGGAGCAGCAAAGTTTGCTGACTTCGTCATCGGAGCAAGTGCTGCAAGCTGCAGCGGCGGCTTGTCGAGTGCCGGCGGGTTCTTCGGGGCGGCAGCATTGATTGCCTGCTCCACGGTCTGTGGCTCGGAAGACGCGTTCATAGCGACCTCAGCAGCGCCACTCTGATCCTGCTGTTTTGCCAGCGCCGCCGCCATGGCGGGCGAAAGCGTATCCTGATCGGCTTCGTCTTCACCCGCTTCAGGATCGGCATCCTGTGCAGCAAGCAGGTTTTCGGCAACGGCCGGACGTTCGGCTGGCATCGGAACGCCTGTCGACATCAGGTTCGGATCGACAGAGGCGAGTTCGGCGTCACCCGGGGAACGGCGCTGCCCAAGGAGCGACGGAACCGGAATGCTGTAACCACTGAGATCGGCGAAATGCTCAGGCTCTTGCGGCTGGCCGGCCGGCATCGCGGCAAGGGCCTGCTGGGCAGCATTACCTGCGGACGGCGGCACCAGTGCATTGGCAACCTCGTTGCCGGCAAGCTGGTTGCTGAAGGCCGGACGAACCTGCGGCACCGGTGCATTCACGCTTGCGACTTCGGTCTGCTGCTGAGGTTCATCAGCTGCCGGGACTGCCTCAGGCTTCGGCGGCGTTGCCTTGGCGACGGCCACCGGCGTGCTGTCCTCCGAATTATCCTCTTCCTCGTCGGCGCCACCGCCGAAGAGGTAGGCAAACAGCGTCTTCTGCTTGCGAGGTTCGTCATCGGAAACGGAAGCGCCGGCGCTAGCCATCATGATCTGGCTGCCGTTCGCCACGCGGCGCTTATAATCGGCCATTGCCTGCTGGTAGCCCGGCAGCGGCTTGCCATCGGCGGGAATATGAATGGTATTGCCGTCGGGGAAGAGCCTGACCAGCTCATCGCGGCTCATGCGCGGCCAGGCGCGAACGCCACCGACATCCATATGGACGAAAGGCGAACCGGACTTCGGATAGAAGCCGACGCCGCCGACCTGCATCTTCATGCCGATACCGCGCAGCGTGGCGAGCTTCACGTCGGGAATGAAGAAATCCATCGCCTTGCCGAGCATATGCTGGCTCTTTTCGGCGACGCCGGAATTGCGCGAACGTCCACGCAGCATCTCGTTGGTACCGGGAGAGCGGAAACCGCAGACGACGTTGATGTAATCCCTTGAGCCGGACTGGCGGTAAACTTCCCAGATGAGGTCGAAGAGGCGCGGGTCCATCTTCGTCGGCTGATTCTTGCGCCAGTCGCGAAGGAAGCGGTTGAGCTGCTCAAGGCCCTTGGGGTCGAACTTGCCGTTTCGCTTGTAGGTAATGACTGCCTTTTCACCGGTATGGATGAAATAGAGCTTCAGGCTGCGGGTATCGCCTGCAGCCTGAGACGGTGTGCTTACGAATAGAGGTGAGGAAACCGCGAGCGCAAGAAGGGCGGCCGCTGCCGTCCTAACTGCCCTTCCGCCAATCTTGGCGCACAAGCGCCAACTCAAGCGCGAAAGCTTGGTATTCCCATTCAAATTCGGCAACTCGATCCCCGTCAGACAGTCAATGTCCCGTGCTGTCTCAAATGGCTGTCAATTGCGGTCACACGATGGCAAAAATGCCACACATGATCAACCTTTTCTTTACATAGTGAACGAGCCGCTAACAAGTGGTTTATGGATGGTAACGAAATATGGTTGCCCCATTCTTAATAAAAAGGCGCTTATGCCGCATCTTTCTGAGGATTGTCGGGGTCAATGCCGTAGTCCTTGAGCTTTCTATAAAGTGTGGATCGCCCGATACCTAGCTTTCTTGCCACTTGACTCATTTGCCCTCGGTAGAACTTCAGGGCAAAACGAATCAATTCTTCCTCGACGTCGGCAAGACGCCGAACGTCACCGGACGGATTGACACTCGATATTGCGTTGTCGGAGGCGTCAGTCCCGCGGCGCATCGTTTCGGCGACGGATTCCGCCGGATAATCCTCGGGAAATTCCGCGTCCGGATCGAGGTGAGAATTGTCGGCAACGAGCGCCAGGTGATCGACGACCTCGTAGTTTGGAAGCTGGGCGGCGATCTGCGGGAAATCCGCTTCAGTCAGTTCCGGACCCTCGGCAAGCACGACAGCCCGGAAGATCGCGTTTTCGAGCTGACGAATATTGCCAGGCCAGTCATAGGCGGTCAGCAGTGCCAGCGCGCCGGCATTGACCGTCATGCGCCGGCCGTTCTTCTGCTCGCTTGAGAAGCGTTCGGCAAAGACGCGCACCAGATGCGGAATGTCCTCCTTGCGCTTGCGCAGCGCCGGAATGGTGATCGGGAAGACGTTCAGGCGGTAGTAGAGGTCTTCGCGGAAGTGGCCGTTCTTGACCTCTTCGATCAGATCCTTGTTCGTCGCCGAGATAAGGCGAACATTGACCTTGTGTGCAGTGCGGGCACCAACGGTCTCGATCTCGCCCTGTTGAACGGCGCGCAGAAGCTTCACCTGCACCTCGAGCGGCAGGTCGCCGATCTCGTCGAGGAAGATGGTGCCGCCGTCGGCTTCCATGAACTTGCCGATATGCTTTTCGGTCGCGCCGGTAAACGCACCCTTCTCGTGACCGAAGAGGATACTTTCGACGAGATTGTGCGGAATGGCGCCGCAATTGACCGTCACGAATGGCTTGCTGGCACGATCGCCGCCCGACTGGATGGCGCGTGCCACCAATTCCTTACCGACGCCCGATTCGCCTTCGAGAACGACCGGGATGTTGGACTGCGAGGCGCGCTGCGCCAGATCGATCACGCGGATCATCGCCGGGCTTGCCGAAACGATATCATCGAAGCCGACGGAACCCGAGCGCGAACGGCGGCCGGCGCGGGCTTTCACCTCGCGGTGGTCGAGCTTCATGGCATTGGAGATCGACGTATTGATGCGCTCCGGAGAGACCGGTTTGACGACGAAATCGAAGGCACCGGCGCGCATGGCCTGCACGACCGTTTCGATGCCGCCCTGCCCCGTCTGGACGATGACCGGGATCTGCGTTCCGAAATCATGCAGAGCTTCGAGAAATTCGAGGCCGGTCATTTCCGGCATCATCAGGTCGAGCACGATGACATTGAAAAGGGCGGGATCACGCTTCACCATCTCCAGCCCGATGCGGCCGTTCTCGGCCTGATGCACCACATGGCCGCTACGCTCGATCGCGTTCTTGAGCAGACGGCGCTGCACGGGATCGTCCTCGACCACGAGGATCTGCCCTGCCCCTTTGAGCTCATTGTAACCGGTCATTGTCGCCTCACTTCATGCGAAACCATGAAGCGCACTCTGACAGAAAGGCTTGAACATCCTGTTTTGAGAAACAATTGCATTTTAACTGTTATGACCGGCCGTTTTCGTGCCGTAACAGGGCCTTTTTCGCGCCGAAAAACCCTTGCTGACAGGCGTTACGACGCTTAGACAGTCAGACCTGTCATAAAAGAGGAAGAGGAACCGCCCCATGAGACATATGCTTGCGCATGCCGATCTTCACCTTTCGGCAACGGCTCCCGCTGCAGCATCGGACCCGGCTCTGGGCGAGCTTCCCTCTTGGCGGCTGCAGGATCTCTACCCCTCGGCCACCTCCACCGCCTTCGTTGCCGATATGGAAAAGGCCGGCAAGGCCGCTTCCGCATTCGAAGACAAATGGAAGGGCAAACTTGCCGAAGCAGCCGCGAAGAAGGGCGAGGAAGGCATCGGCCAGGCGCTGAAGGAATATGAGGCGCTTGACGATATCATGGGCCGCCTCGGCTCCTTCGCCGGCCTTACCTATTTCTCCGATACGTCCAACCCGGCAAACGGCAAGCTTTACGGCGACGTCCAGGCCAAGCTTACCGACTATTCCGGCCGCTTGCTGTTCTTCGCTCTCGAACTCAACCGCATCGACGATGCGACGATCGATGCCTGCATGGCGAACGATCCGCTTGCCGGCCATTACCGCCCCTGGCTGGTCGACCTGCGCAAGGACAAGCCCTACCAGCTCGAAGACCAGCTTGAGCAGCTCTTCCTCGAAAAGTCGATGACATCAGCTGCCGCCTTCAACCGTCTCTTCGATGAGACGATGGCGGAACTGCGCTTCGAGATCGACGGCGAGAAGCTGCCGCTGGAAGTGGCGCTGAACATGCTGCAGGAAAAGGATCCGGAAGTGCGCCGCAAGGCGGCAATGGCGCTCGCCGAAACCTTCAAGACCAACATCCGCATCTTTACGCTCATCACCAATACGCTCGCCAAGGACAAGGAAATCGCCGATCGCTGGCGCGGCTTCGAAGACATTGCCGACAGCCGCCACCTGGCGAACCGCGTCGAGCGCGAAGTAGTCGACGCGCTTGCAGCCGCCGTCAAGGAAGCCTATCCGCGCCTCTCGCATCGCTACTACAAGATGAAGGCGAAATGGCTCGGCATGGAGCAGATGAACTTTTGGGATCGCAATGCGCCGCTTCCGGAAACCTCTGGTGCTGTCATTTCCTGGTCAGTGGCCAGGGACACGGTGCTGTCCGCCTATGGCAATTTCGCGCCGGAAATGGCTGAAATCGCCAAGCGCTTCTTTGACGAACAATGGATCGACGCCCCCGTTCGCCCCGGCAAGGCGCCCGGTGCCTTTGCTCATCCGACCGTTCCGTCGGCGCATCCCTATGTACTCGTCAACTATATGGGCAAGCCGCGCGATGTGATGACGCTCGCCCACGAACTCGGCCACGGCGTTCATCAGGTTCTTGCCGGCGCGCAAGGCGCCCTCATGTGTCAGACGCCACTGACGCTCGCCGAAACAGCTTCCGTCTTCGGCGAGATGCTGACCTTCCGCGCGCTGCTCGAACGCACGAGCGACAAGCGCGAGCGCAAAGCCATGCTTGCCCAGAAGGTCGAGGACATGATCAACACGGTCGTGCGGCAGATCGCCTTCTACGAGTTCGAGCGCAAGGTCCACACCGCCCGCAAGGCCGGCGAATTGACTGCCGACGATATCGGCGAACTCTGGCTTTCCGTCCAGTCGGAAAGCCTCGGCCCGGCGATCAAGATTTCCGAGGGTTATGAGACCTACTGGGCCTATATCCCCCACTTCATCCACTCGCCCTTCTATGTCTACGCCTATGCCTTCGGCGACTGCCTGGTGAACTCGCTCTATGCCGTCTATCAGAAGGCCGAGAAGGGCTTTCAGGACAAGTATTTCGAGATGCTGAAGGCCGGCGGCACCAAGCATCATTCCGAACTGCTGAAGCCCTTCGGCCTGGATGCGACGGATCCTTCCTTCTGGAGCAAGGGCCTGTCGATGATCGAAGGCTTGATCGACGAACTTGAGGCACTAGACAAGGCATAAGACCGCCGAAACCTACAGTTTCGCTGGAAAAGGCAATGGCAGCCTCTGAACCTTTCATCCTGTTCCGGGACGACACGACCGGCGAAGTCATGCTCTTCGCCGGTCCGGCCAGCATGATCATCGCCCGCACGAAGGCGGAATTCCTGCCGGCGCTCAAGCGGATGGAAGAGGCGCGACAGGCAGGCAAATGGCTTGCCGGCTATATCGCTTACGAAGCCGGTCATCTCTTCGAAGAAAAGCTTGCTCCCTTCGCTGAGGACAACCGCAAGACACCGCTGCTGGTGTTCGGCGTCTTCGATGCTCCTCAGCCGGACGGTCATCCTCTCGCAAGGCCGCGGCAGCGGCACGAAAACGAGGAATTCCTGACCGCACCGAGGGCCGGCTGGAATTTCGATATATATAAAGAGCGTTTCGACCGCCTGCACCGGCATCTGCGCCTCGGCGATATCTATCAGGCCAACCTGACGATGCCGATCAAGGCTCGCTGGAGCGGCGATCCGCTGGCCGCCTTCTGGTCGCTGATCGACCGCCAGCCCGTTAAGTACGGCGCATTTGCCGATCTTGGCGGCCCCATCATTCTTTCCCGGTCTCCGGAACTGTTTTTCCGCGCCGATGAAGATGGCTGGATCGAGACGCATCCGATGAAGGGTACAGCCAGGCGCGGTGCGACGCCGGCGGAAGACGCAGATATCATTGAAGCCATGAAGGCCGACATCAAGACGCAAGCTGAAAACCGCATGATCGTCGACCTCTTACGCAACGATATCTCGCGCATCACCGAAGTCGGCACGCTGGACGTTCCAAAACTCTTCGAAATCGAGACCTATCCGACCGTCCACCAGATGGTCAGCCACGTTCAGGCGAAGCTCCTGCCCGATCTTTCCATCCGCGACATCTTTGCCGCCCTTTTTCCCTGCGGCTCGATAACAGGTGCGCCGAAGATCCGCGCCATGGAAATCCTACACGACCTTGAGGACGGTCCGCGCGATGCCTATTGCGGCGCAATCGGCATGATCTCGCCCGGCGGCGCGATGCGCTTTTCCGTCGCCATCCGTACCATGACGCTGTTTGACGGCGGCAAAGCAGTCTTCAATGTCGGCGGCGGCATCGTCTTCGATTCTACTGCTGAAGCCGAATATGAGGAATGCCTGCTCAAGGCCCGCTTCGCCATCGGCGACCAATGGATTGTCCGATGACGGATTTTTCGCTGATCGAAACCCTGCGATGGCAACCGGACGAAGGCTTTATTCGCCTCCGTCTTCATCTCGCCCGCCTCTCCCGCTCCGCCCGTCGCATCGGTTTTCCAGAGCCGATGGATGTGATCGCGAAGCTGGAAGCGGCGGTAATGGATGAAAAGGGATCGCGCCGTATCAGGCTGACTTTCGATCGAGAGGGTCGGATCGACGTTACCACCGCCCCCTTTACCCCACTGCCGCAAGATACAATCTGGAAACTCCGTCTCGCCTGCACACGTCTCGATTCCACTGACAAGCTGCTGCGCATCAAGACCACACGCCGGGCTGTATATGAAGCGGCGCGTGGCGAGTTCTCGCAGCAGCAGGCGGATGAAGTCATCCTGCTCAACGAGCGGCAGGAAATATGCGAGGGAACCATCACTTCCGTCTTCCTTGATGACGGCTCCGGCATTCTCAGGACTCCGCCGATCTCCTGCGGCCTGCTCGCCGGTGTACTGCGCACCGAACTCATCTGCCAGCGCAAGGCCCGCGTCGGCCGCATCACGCCCGACGAGTTGGACGCAGGTACGCTTTTCGTTGGAAATTCGTTGCGCGGGCTGATCCGCGCCTCGCTGCAAAAGGACTGACCATGCTGATCCTCGCCCTGACCTATGTGAAGCCGAACGAAGAGGCCGACAAGCATATGGAGCCGCATATGGCCTGGGTGAAGGAGGGATATGCCAGGGGCTGGTTCCTCGCCTCCGGCCGCAAGGTGCCCCGCACCGGCGGCGTCATTCTCGCCGTTGGCGAGCGTGCGGAGATCGAAGCCTACGTTGCGGCCGATCCCTTCACCATCCACGGTGTTGCCGAATATGACATAATGGAAGTCGCGCTGACGACAGTGACGGAAGGACTGGGGGCTCTCGAGCGCTGAGTAGCAAACCGCACGCCAATCGTCAGGCTCGAAAAGGAACGGCGATGAAACGTCCGACCTGCACGTCCCTAACCTATACACCCTACGACGGCTCGGCCCGACCCTTCACGATTGGCCTGATGCCGCTCGATATCGCCCGCTGGATCGAGCCTGACGACGATCTCGAACGTTATATCAAGGAAAAGACGCGTCTGGCGGATGATTGCTTCGACGCCGTCTTCGTCGCAGAGGATGGGACGGAAGCTGCCCAGCAGGAGGCGCTGGATATTCTCCTCGCTCACCTTGCCGATCAGCATCCCGGAATGCTGCAGCCTGACGCTTCCAATCTGCCGCCGCTCTTCAAGGCCGGTTCGCTCATCCAGGACGATCTCGTCCTGATGCGCCGCAAGGCTGATGGCTGGCATCTCGTCGCCGCCCATGTCGCCTTTCCCTCCTCATGGTCGCTGCGCGAGAAATTCGGACGGCCGATGCATGAAATCCACGCGGATGTGCCGGGCTTCGGCGAAGGCACCCGCAATGCGACACTGATTACTCGCATCTTCGACAGCCTGCAGATCGCGCAGCCGGTCGAGCGGCTGAACTGGTCGGTCAACGCCACCGCCGATCTCTTCCTCCCCGTCTCGAAACATCGCCGGACACCCTATGCCGAGGCCTTCACACTTGAAGAGCGCTTCGTCCGCGTCGAACGCCAGACCCTTCGCAAGCTGCCTGTGTCGGGCGACATTCTCTTCACCATCCGCATCTATATCGATCCGATCGCCGTCATCGCCCGCCATCCGCAGGCGCAAAAGCTCGCATCAAGCTTTGCCGATCAGCTGGAGGCGCTCGACGACCAGCAGACGGCCTACAAAGGGCTGAGCCTGCAACGGACGGAACTCGTGCGGAAATTGCGCGCGGTTTGCAGCGCCGATATTTGACCTTTGCGGGGGGAACACTCTTTATTGTGACGCCATTTTGTGGTTAGAGCCGGTCACCTCGCGAGCTTCGCGGCATCTTCACATGAATTCTTTAGGCTGAAGGCCTTCCTTCCCTTCCAACAGGAGAAAAGAATGACGGAACAGAACTATCCGGTATATGGCGAAATTACCGGTCCGATCGTCATGATCGGCTTTGGCTCAATCGGCCGCGGCACGCTGCCCCTGATCGAGCGCCACTTCAAATTCGACAAGAGCCGGATGGTTGTCATCGACCCGCGCACGGACGATGCCCACATTCTGGAAAAGCATGGCGTCAAACATATCCAGGCGCATGTGACGAAGGACAACTACAAGGAGCTGCTGAAGCCGCTCCTGACTGAAGGCGAAGGCCAGGGTTTCTGCGTCAACCTCTCGGTAGATACCTCCTCGCTCGATATCATCAAGCTCTGCCGCAAGCTCGACGTGCTCTATATCGATACCGTCGTCGAGCCCTGGCTCGGCTTCTATTTCGACAAGGACATGAAGAACGAAGACCGCACCAACTATGCGCTTCGCGAAACCGTTCGCAAGGAAAAGGCCAAGAACCCCGGCGGCACGACTGCCGTCTCCACCTGCGGCGCAAACCCGGGCATGGTCTCCTGGTTCGTCAAGCAGGGGCTTTTGAACCTTGCGCGTGACATGGGCCTGAAGTTCGACGAGCCGGGCCAGGACGACCGCGAAGAATGGGCAAAGCTCATGAAGAAGGTCGGCGTCAAGGGCGTCCACATCGCCGAACGCGACACCCAGCGCACCATTCATCCGAAGCCGCTCAACGTCTTCTGGAACACCTGGTCCGTCGAAGGCTTCATCTCTGAAGGTCTGCAGCCGGCAGAACTTGGCTGGGGCACCCATGAAAATTGGATGCCGAAGAACGCCAAAAAGCACAAGAAGGGCAACAAGGCCGCCATCTACCTCGAACAGCCCGGCGCCAACACCCGCGTTCGCACCTGGTGCCCGACGCCCGGCCCGCAATACGGCTTCCTCGTCACCCACAACGAGTCGATCTCGATCGCCGACTTCTTCACTGTCAGGGACAAGGACGGCGACGTTACCTATCGTCCGACCTGCCACTACGCCTACCATCCGGCCAACGACGCGGTTCTGTCGCTGCATGAGATGTTCGGCAATGGCGGCAAGGCACAGCCGGTTCTCCACGTTCTCGACGAGAACGAGTTGGTCGACGGCGTCGACGAGCTCGGCGTCCTGCTCTACGGCCATGACAAGAACGCCTACTGGTACGGTTCGCGCCTGTCTCTGGAAGAGACCCGCCGCATTGCCCCCTACCAGAACGCGACTGGTCTGCAGGTGACTTCTGCCGTTCTTGCCGGCATGGTCTGGGCTCTTGAAAACCCGAAGGCGGGCATCGTCGAAGCCGACGAGATGGATTACAAGCGCTGCCTCGAAGTGCAGTTGCCCTATCTCGGCCCGGTCGAAGGTCACTACACCGACTGGACCCCGCTCGACGGCCGCCCGGGCCTGTTCCCGGAAGACATCGACACCAAGGATCCGTGGCAGTTCAAGAACATCCTGGTTCGCTGAACCTGTCATACGTCTTCGAAGATGCCCGCTGTCAGGCGGGCATTTTTGTAACGCCTGCTGTCTAAATGCCGGCCGACCTCCGTCGAAGGCTTGCCTTCGTGGAAGGCCCGCGCCATGTTTTTGGCGGACTGTCGCGGATAGTTTCCGCCTAGATTCGCCGGGAGAAGCCCTATGAAAGTCAGAACTGGTCTCGTTCTTGCGGTTGCATCGGCAGCCCTAGCTGCCTGTGTTTCCTCCGGCCCACGCCCCCTTCCCGTCGCATCGGCACCCGCTCCTGCCGGTGTCGAGGGCACCTGGGCCGATCCGAACGGGATCGTCTCCACCTTCCAGTCCGGCACCTTCACGACGCGCACGACAGACAGCAACCAGCTTCTGGCCTCGGGCACCTATACCAATAAGTCGCCGACGCTGGTGGAAATCAACATGACCTCGCTAGTTCGCAACACCCAGTCGAAGGTCAATTGCGCGCTCGTCACGACGAGCCAGCTGAACTGCACCTCGGATGCCGGCGCACAGTTCGTCCTGAGCCGCCGCAGCTAAAAGAGCAGATAGGGCGAAGGCCAGGCGCCATGCGAGCTTTCGCCGGTTACCTCGTCCTGTTGCTCGCAACGCCGCTTGCCGCACTTGCGGTCATTTTGCCGGCTAATGTCTATCGTGCCCAAGGCATCGCCGCCCCAGATTGCGACGGTCCGCTGCAGGTTCTGATCTTTGCCCTGCCGGCTGTCCTGATCTACGGTGCAGGCGCGTTCGTCGCCTATCGGGCCCGCCGACGCGTTCACCGCATTCTTTCCCTTCTTTGCTTGATCGTTGCGCTCGCCACGTTTTCGAATATTGCAGCGGCCACACAGGAACTCTACCGAAACGCTGCAGCCGGCGATTGCGCAGGGTAACCGGCCGGCTTTTTTGCCTGGCTCCCCTTGGAAAGCCGCTCCCCTGGTCCAGCTTTCCCTTGCGGCTGTCCATCGTCTGATGGAACATCCGCCAGCCGGGAAACCGCCCCGGTGGATTATGGAAGGGGCTGGCGAGGATCAGGGGGATCTTCGCCCCTAATCAGGAGAACAGGGATGACGAAGTCTTTCAGCTTCGGTCTTTTGACCGCGTCTATTCTGGCGCTGAGTACGAGCGCCGCATTTGCGGATTACGAACTCAATATTCTTCATATCAACGATTTCCACTCGCGCATCGAATCGATCAACAAGTTCGATTCCACGTGCTCTGCCGAGGAAGAGGGCAAGAATGAGTGCTTCGGTGGTGCCGCGCGCCTGAAGACCGCGATCGACCAGCGCCGCCAGGCTTTGACGGGCAAAAACACACTGCTGCTCAACGCCGGCGACAATTTCCAGGGCTCGCTGTTTTACACGACCTACAAGGGCGCAGCCGAAGCCGAGATGCTGAACATGATGAAGTTCGACGCGATGACCGTCGGCAATCATGAATTCGACGACAGCGAAGATGGGCTCGCGACCTTCCTCGACAAGGTGCAGTTCCCCGTCGTCACCGCAAACGTCAAGGCAAGTGCTGCCTCCAAGATTGGCGATCGCGTCAAGCCTTCGCTGGTTCTTGATGTCGGCGGCCAGAAGATCGGCATCGTCGGCGCTGTCACCAACGACACGCCCGAACTCTCCTCCCCCGGCCCGAATGTGACCATTGCCGACGACGTCCAGAGCATTACGGCTGAAGTTCAGAAGCTGAAGAGCGAAGGCGTCAACAAGATCATTGCGCTTACCCATGTCGGCTACCCGCGCGATCTCGCCATGATCGCCAAGATCCCTGATGTCGACGTGGTCGTCGGCGGTCATTCGCACAGCCTGCTGTCGAACACGGATCCGAAAGCCGAAGGCCCCTATCCGACGATGGTCGACAATCCCGGCGGCTACAAGGTACCGGTGGTGCAGGCCGCCTCCTACAGCAAATATCTCGGCGATCTCGTCGTCAATTTCGATGATAACGGCGTCGTCAAGGAAGCCAAGGGCGATCCCATCCTGATCGATTCCTCCTTCACACCCGACCCGGCCGTCGCCGCACGCATTGTCGAACTGGCAAAGCCGATCGAAGAGCTGCGCAAGAAGGTGATCGGCTCCTCGGAAGGCCCGATCGAGGGCGACCGCAAGGTCTGCCGCGTCAAGGAATGCTCGATGGGCAATCTGGTCGCCGATGCCATACTTGACCGCAGCAGGAACCAGGGCGTGACCATTGCCATCCAGAACGGCGGCGGCCTGCGTGCCTCCATCGACGGCGGCGACGTCACCCAGGGCGAAGTCATCACCGTGCTGCCCTTTCAGAATACGCTCGCAACCTTTCAGCTGACCGGTGCCGATATCGTCAAGGCGCTCGAAAATGGCGTCAGTCAGATTGACCAGGGCGCCGGCAGGTTCCCGCAGGTCGCCGGCCTGAAATTCACCTTCGACCAGTCGAAGCCGGTCGGCAGCCGCGTCAGCGACGTGCTGGTCAAGGACGGCGACAATTTCGTGCCGATCGACAATGCCAAGACCTATGGCGTCGCCACCAACAACTTCATGCGCGCCGGCGGCGATGGCTATGTCGCCTTCAAGGACGGCCAGAATGCCTATGACTTCGGTCCGGATCTGGCCGATGTGACGGCCGAATATATCGCCGCACACTCGCCCTATAAGCCCTACACGGACGGCCGCATCACTGAAATTGCGCAGGCTGCTCCCTCCACGGAGGCTCCGGCAGTTTCGGCTCCCGCTGCTCCTGCACCCGCGGCTCCGGCGCCTGCTGCGCCGGCTCCATCTGCAGAACCCGCACCGGCCCCTGCCACTCCCGCTCCGGCAGCCTCCACAACCGCGGCGCCAGCGACCCACGTCATCGCTGCCGGCGATACGTTCTGGGATCTCGCCAAAACCTTCTACGGCGACGGCGCCGAATGGCGCAAATTGTCGGAAGCCAACGGCAGCCCGAACCCGCGCCATTTGCGGATCGGCGAGGAAATCCAGGTTCCCACCAAGTAAGACGATTTGTCCCGATCATGAGAGCCGGTCCGGGGTTCCCCGGGCCGGCTTTTCTTCTTATAGGGTGAACCGTGACCGGCCGGCTGCGTATGAGCCGGCGAGGCACGAAAGCGCGTTGGGGCCAGAATGACAGATACTTCACTCCGCCCGGCGGATCATCCCGCCGTCAAATTCGGCAAGGTCGGCGTCCTGCTGGTCAATCTCGGCACGCCTGACGGCACCGATTACACGTCCATGCGCCGCTACCTGCGCGAATTCCTGACCGACAAACGCGTCATCGAATGGTCGCCCTGGAAGTGGTATCCGATCCTGTTCGGCATCGTACTCAACACGCGCCCGCAGAAAGTTGGCAAGGCCTATGAGACGATCTGGAACAAGGAGCTGAATGAAAGCTGGCTGCGCACCTATACACGCAATCAGTCGGATTTCATGGCTGAACGCCTGAAGGACCTGCCAAACGTCAAGGTCGATTGGGCGATGCGCTACGGCACCCCTTCGATCCCCTCGCGCATCGAAGCGCTGAAAGATGAAGGCTGCGACCGCATCCTGCTCTTCCCGCTTTATCCGCAATATGCAGCCGCCACCACGGCAACCGTCAATGACAAGGCCTTCCAGAAGCTGCTCACCATGCGCTGGCAGCCGGCATTGCGCACGGTTCCTGACTACCATGACGACGAGACCTATATCGAAGCCCTGGCAAAATCCGTCGAGCAGCATCTCGCTACCCTCGACTGGAAACCGGAGATGCTTCTCGCCTCCTTCCACGGCATCCCGCTCTCCTATTTCCAGCAAGGCGATCCCTACTACTGCCAGTGTCAGAAAACGGGGCGCCTGCTGCGCGAGCGTCTGGGGCTCACCAAGGAGAACTTCATGGTCACCTTCCAGTCCCGTTTCGGGCCGGAAGAATGGCTGCAGCCCTATACCGACAAGACCGTCGAGAAGCTGGCGCAGGACGGTGTCAAACGCATCGCCGTCATGAACCCCGGCTTCGTTTCCGACTGTCTGGAAACACTGGAAGAGATCGCGGAGCAGGCCGCCCATTCTTTCAAGCACAATGGCGGCGAGCAGTTCGCACATATTCCCTGCCTGAACGACGGTGAAGACGGCATGCAAGTGCTGGAAAAAGTCGTGCGCCGCGAGCTGCTCGGCTGGGCTTGATCCCTGCGGCGCCAGATTTTCTGGCGCCTGCAATAGATAAAAGCGCCCTGCGCTCCAGATCTAAAGAATGGCCGGCAGGCGATTGCAATCGCGTCGCAGACACGACTGCATCCCGCACATTCACGGCCTCGTGCCTTATTGATCTGGACGCGTTTGATGACTTCGGGTTTGAGAAAATTGATTGTCTTCGCCAGCTTGCTCGTTATCGCAGGGGGCGGTTATTTCGTTTGGGAGCGTTATCAGCGGATCTCTGCCAGCACCCCTCCGAAAGGCATCGTCGGGCAGGTCGCGTGTCAACTCCGCCTCCGCGATGTCAAAACCAGCAATCTGAGGCCGGACGATCAACCGTTTCTCACCAATTGCCTCATGGGCGGCTACATCACCAAGAGCGACCTTGACGACGTCGGCCTATCACCCTGATTTGACAGGCGCAGCCGTCATTCCTTCCTTGCAAATATCGTGCTAACTCACCACGTCAGTTAGGTGGGCTTAGGGAGGAATACATGCTGCTGGGCGGCTTCGATATCGTCGTGATCGTATTGGTGATTTTTGTCATCATGGTGCTCTTTGCGGGTATCAAGACGGTTCCTCAGGGCTATCGCTATACGATCGAGCGTTTCGGCCGCTACACACGCACGCTGGAACCGGGCCTCAACCTGATCACCCCTTTCATTGAGCGTGTCGGCGCCAGGATGAACGTGATGGAACAGGTGCTGAGCGTGCCAACCCAAGAGGTGATTACCAAGGATAATGCTTCGGTCTCAGCCGATGCCGTGTCTTTCTACCAGGTGCTGAATGCCGCTCAAGCCGCCTATCAGGTCTCCAATCTGGAAAATGCAATCCTGAACCTCACCATGACCAACATCCGCTCCGTCATGGGCTCGATGGACCTCGACGAACTGCTCTCCAATCGCGATGCAATCAACGACCGGCTGCTGCGTGTTGTCGACGAAGCTGTGCATCCCTGGGGCATCAAGGTTACCCGCGTTGAGATCAAGGACATCCAGCCGCCGCGCGATCTCGTTGACGCGATGGCCCGCCAGATGAAAGCCGAGCGCGAGAAGCGTGCTCAGGTGCTGGAAGCCGAAGGTTCGCGCAACGCGCAGATTCTGCGAGCCGAGGGCGCCAAGCAATCCGCCATCCTCGAGGCCGAAGGCCAGCGCGAAGCCGCCTTCCGCAACGCTGAAGCCCGTGAGCGCCTAGCCGAGGCCGAGGCTAAGGCGACGCGCATGGTCTCCGAAGCCATCGCCGTTGGCGACGTACAGGCGATCAACTATTTCGTTGCACAGAAATATACGGAAGCGCTGGCATCGATCGGCCAGGCGAACAACGCCAAGGTTGTGCTGATGCCGATGGAGGCTTCCTCCATTCTCGGTTCGCTTGCCGGTATCGGTTCGATCGCCCGCGAAGTCTTTGGCGACGGCAACAATCCGCCGCCGCCACGCCCGCGTCCTGGTCCGGTACGTTCGACGCCTCCGGTCGCCCCACCTCCGCCCAGTCCCTTCAATCCCAGTTCGGAGCGATGAGCGATGTTGGCGAAGATCGTCGGCGAACTTGGACCGTGGAGCTGGTGGGTGGCAGGTCTCGTGCTGCTCGCCGCCGAAATGGTCGTGCCCGGCTTTTTCCTCGTCTGGATCGGGCTTGCGGCACTTGCCGTCGGCGTTCTGTCGCTTCTCTTCTGGGATGCCGCCTTCTGGGTCTGGGAACTTCAGGCGATCCTCTTCGCCATCCTGGCGGTCGCTGCAACATTTATTGGAAGGCGGCTGACTTTGCGTAACGACAGGACGGACGAGCCGTTCCTCAATCAGCGCGGTGCGAGCCTTGTTGGTCGTACCGCGACACTACACGAACCGATCCGCGAAGGCCGCGGCCGCATTCGTCTCGACGACACGATGTGGCAGGTCATGGGGCCGAATCTTCCGGCCGGAACACAGGTCAGGGTCGTTTCCAGCAGCGGCCGCGACCTGACGGTGGAACCGACCTGATCAGGCGACTCCGATCCGCAAGAGATCGTGGAAATGAACGAGCCCGATCGGCCGTTGATCGTCGTCGACGACGATAAGCGCACCGATCTTATATTGTTCGAGCAGCGCCATGGCCGCAGTTGCCAGGATCGTCGGCCTCACAGTCTTCGGCGCCTGCGTCATGATGTCGTCGACTATCAGCTCTGCGAGATTGCGGTTGAGATTGCGGGACATGTCACCATCCGTGACGATGCCGCAGAGCCGGCCCTCCGCATCCAGAACGCCGACACAGCCGAAATGCTTGTGCGACAGCACCCTGATTGCGTCAGGCACGGACGTGCCCTTGGAGACGAGCGGCAGGCGGTCACCGGTATGCATGACGTCGGCGACATGCATCAGGCTGGCACCCAGCTTGCCGCCGGGATGGAAGACATGGAAGTCCGTAGCAGTGAAGCCGCGCGCGTCCAGAAGCGCGATCGCGAGGGCATCGCCGAGCGCGAGCTGCATCATTGTCGACGTGGTCGGCGCCAGCCCGTTGGGGCAGGCCTCTTCCTCATTGGGAATTAACAGAGCAATATCTGCAGCAGTCGCCAGCGAGGACCGCGGGCTGCAGGTCATGGCGATCAGCGGAATGGAAAAACGGCGCGTGTAGGAAATGATGCTTTTCAGCTCCGCGCTCTCGCCGCCCTTCGAGATTGCGAGCACGACGTCGTCGCCGGCAATCATGCCCAGGTCGCCGTGATTGGCTTCCGCCGCATGCACGAAAAAGGCTGGCGTACCCGTTGAAGCGAAGGTGGCAGCAATCTTCGTGCCGATATGGCCGCTCTTGCCGACGCCGGTCACGATCACGCGGCCGGTATTCTCGCCAATCACCTCGACCGCTCGGGTAAAGGGTCCGGCCAGCCCATCATCGAAAGCACGCTCGAGTGCTTCCAGGGCGCGCCTTTCAATGCTGACGGTGCGCTTACCCGACTCCAGAACGCTGTTTTCGACGAGTTTTACCGCTCTTCTGATCATGGCAATGCGTTAGACCTTTTCACTTTACCTGTCCACCCGACAATCTTTCCCATGTATGAACACGCAGCCTGCGCGGCAACGAATGATTAACCACAAGGCTTTACGCTTGGGTAAGACTTCGAAGCATTTCAGGCGCGGATTGAATGGGCCAGGGAAAACAGACGAGCAGTGTGACGCCGCTCCGCGCCATGAGCCGTGCCGTCTCCATCACGGCTATCGGCTTGCTGCTCGTGCCCTCAGCTTTCGCGCAGCAGATCACGTCGCAGCAACAATCGGCAGGCACGGCAAATTCCCGCACCACGGCCACGTCAGCCACGCAGCGCAGCGGCACGGGCAACGCGGCGCCGGACGGCGGTGGCGCGGGCGATGATACGACCGCCCCTGCCAGCACCTCGACACAGGCACAGGACGCAGACAGCGCAATAGCACCCACTCGATCCCCGCTGCCCGACGACGAGATCACCGGTTCGATCTTGGACGAGGATATGCGCAGGCTGAACACCCGCGAGCCCCGCCTCGACGAGACACAGGCACGCAAGGTATCTGAGAGCGTCTCGACCGAGCAGACGCCGGGGATCCCGCTCGGCAGCTTTGTACTGCGCCCGAGCGTCACGCAAACGATCAACACCGAAACCACGAAGGATGGCGGCACGAAAAAAAGCCGCGGTTTTCTCGAAACCGACATGGGCGCGACGCTGACCTCCGACTGGAGCCGGCATCAGCTGACCGTGACCTCCGAAGGAGCCTGGCAGCAGAACATCAGCGGCGAGGGTGAAGAACAGCCATCCTTCAAGATCGATGGCGATCTGCGGCTGGATCTGACGCGCGACACCGTCGGCCACATCACCGGCGGCTATAATTTCTACCGCGAAGACACGGATGATCCGGATGCGATCACCAACGCCGATCAGCAATCCGATGTGCAGGAGTTTACCGGCGGCGCGTCCATCGAGCACGACTTCGGCATCTTGCGCGGAACCGCCGCGCTCGCAATCTCCCGCGCGATCTATTCGGACGCCGAGCTTTCGAACGGTACAACAGTTTCGATGAGCGACCGCAACGAGACTACGGGGACCGTGCGCGGCCGCATCGGCTACGAACTGTCACCCGCCCTCATTCCGTTTATCGAAGCGTCGATCGGCAAGACGAATTACGATGAACGCACCGATTCATCGGGTTACCGGCGTTCGGGAGACAGCTACGGCGGCAAGGGCGGCGTGCAGGTCGATATGGGCGAAAAACTCAAGGGCGAGGTCGCAGTCGGTTATGCGACGGCGGATTTCGACGACAGCCGCCTGAAATCGATCGACACGGCAACACTCGATGCAAGCCTGCTCTGGTCGCCGATCCGCGGAACGAATGTCAATCTGGATCTGCAGACCAGCATCCAGCCGTCGACGGCGGCGGGCGAAAGCGGCTATGTCTCGCATCAGCTGACGACAACGGTCGATCATCAGCTGCGCGACAATCTGGTAACGACGGTTATCGGCGGGGTGACGCTACGCGACTATCCAAGCGGCAGCACGATAAGCGACGAGACGGTTTACACCGCCTCGACTGGTCTTATCTGGAATATCAACCGATACCTCGATTTCACCAGCACGCTTGGCTACGAGCTGACGACCCGCAAGGAAGGCGACGACTCGCAGCAATGGCGAGCCGGCGTCGGTCTCAAATTGAAGCGCTGAACAACCTTACTTCAGGCGGGCGAGCAGGTTCTTGAAACCGTCTTCGACGGTCGGGCGGATATCCGCGCGCTCAAGAGCAAAAGCAACGTTGGCGAGGATGAAACCGTCCTTTGCTCCGCAATCGTATGTCTCGCCCTTGAAGTGATAGCCGGCGAAATCCTGTTCCTTCAGCAGTTTCAGCATGCCGTCGGTGAGCTGGATTTCGTTGCCGGCACCGCGCTCCTGGGTCTCCAGGATCTTGAAGATTTCCGGCTGCAGGATGTAACGGCCGTTAATGAAGAAATTGGACGGAGCCGTACCCTTGGCGGGCTTCTCGACCATGCCGGTGATGCGGAAACCTTCGCCGACGGATTCGCCAACGCCGACGATACCGTATTTGTGTGCCTGGTCGGGAGCGCATTCTTCGACGGCGATGATGTTGCCGCCGCTATGCTCATAGAGATCGATCATGCCCTTCATGCAGCCTTTTTGATCCTTCATGATCATGTCGGGCAGAAGCAGGGCGAAAGGCTCGTCGCCGATGATCTCGCGGGCGCACCAGACGGCGTGGCCGAGACCGAGCGGCTCCTGCTGACGGGTAAAGCTCACCGTGCCTGCCTTGGGAAGCTGCTGCTGCAGGAGGGTGATTTCCGCCTTCTTGGCGCGCTCCTTGAGCGTCTGCTCAAGTTCGAAATGAATATCGAAGTAATCTTCGATGACATGTTTGTTACGACCAGTAACAAAAACCAGATGTTCAATGCCCGCTTCAAGTGCTTCGTCGACGACATACTGAATGATTGGCTTGTCGACGACAGTCAGCATTTCCTTCGGAACCGCTTTTGTGGCTGGAAGGAATCGCGTTCCCAGGCCTGCAACCGGAAATACTGCCTTACGAACTTTCTTATTCAGAGCCACACCGACCTCCTGTTTTGACTATACCGCTTTTAATTCAACGCTATATCGATTTGAACTAGTATAGAATTGCTACCGTTTTGCAAATGGTGACTGGACCGGCCGCCCATGGTAAAGAATTTGTTGACTCCGTTCCTGTAATTTCAGCGTAGGACGGGCATGACGTACCGCCCAGGCTAAAACTGAAGATGACGGATACGACTGCCGATGACCCAAAAATATATAAACTCCCTTCGTGGTCTTGCTCTCGCCCTCGTTGTCGCCACAGCGACCGGACTGGCCCCCAATAACGCAAAAGCGGATGCCCGGTTCCAGAAGTGGATTGCGGACTTCTACCAAACTGCCGCGCAGAGTGGCATCAGTAAGGCAACCTATCAGAAAGCCTTTTCGGGGGTAAGCGAGCCTGACCCGACAGTACTGGAAAAGGCGACCTATCAGCCTGAATTCACATCCAAAATCTGGGATTACGTCGATTCCCGCGTCAATCCCTACACTGTGGAAATCGGCCGCAAGATGGCCGCCAAGTATGGCAAGACGCTGGATCAGATCCAGCGCCAATTCGGTGTCGACAAATCGATTCTGCTCGCCATCTGGTCGATGGAATCAAATTACGGCGCAGTTCTCGCTAAGGATGAGCGCCTTCACTATGTGCCGCGCGCATTGGCAACGCTTGCCTATGCCGATCCCAAGCGTGCCAAATTCGCCAAGAAGCAGTTGATCGCAGCGCTGAAGATCCTGCAGAACGGCGACGTGCCCGCCAAGCAAATGACCGGGTCGTGGGCCGGCGCCATGGGCCACACTCAGTTCATACCGACAAGCTATCTTCTCTACGCCGTCGATGCCGATGGCAACGGCCATCGCGACATCTGGAATTCGGTGCCCGATGCGCTGGCGACTTCGGCCAACCTTCTCATGAAGAACGGCTGGGACACCGGCAGGACCTGGGGCTACGAGGTTGCGGTGCCGGCATCCGCCGCCCAGCAGACCGGCAAGACGCGTACACTCGCCCAATGGGCGGCCCTCGGCCTGAAGCGTCCGAATGGCAAGCCTTTCAAGGACGGCGATACCCGCGCCATGCTGAAGATGCCGGCGGGTGCTGACGGTCCGGGCTTCCTGATGACGGCGAACTTCTTCACCATCAAGAACTACAATGCCTCCGATAGCTACGCTCTTGCCGTCGGCCTTCTCGCAGACCAGATCGCCGGCTTTGGCGGCATGCAGCAGCGATGGCCGCGTCCCCAAGGTGCGCTGGACATCACCGAGAAGTTCGAATTGCAAACGCGCCTGAAGACGCTTGGCTATTATAGCGGCGATGTCGACGGCAATTTCGGATCCGGCTCCAAGGCAGCCATCGCCGCCGTTCAGGAGCGCATCGGCATGCAGCCGGATGGTGAGCCATCGCTCTCGCTTCTCGATGCACTGCGCCGTTAAAGCGCCGCACGCTAAGACACGTGAAGGGCGCCTTAACTCCTTGAATTTACGCATCGTGCCTTCCGGGAATCGATAATGATTTTCGAGCCGATGCTGTAGAAGCGGGGAAAGCCTGACCTAAATAATACGGGTAGAGTGGACGGAAAGCTGCTGCCTATGCAAAATGCCCGGCAGATGCGGAACTGCCCGATGACAAGAAAAATTAACCGGACCCGATGGATTCGTGGGCTTGCGCTCGCCGCAGCCGCGTTGTCCCTTTGCCTGGGTTCGATGCTGCCGGCTCATTACGCCGAAGCGCAGGAGCTTCGTTATCAGCGCCGCTCCATCCTCGATTTCTTTCTCGGCCGCCGTTACATCGACGAGAATCCGCAGCCCGAAATGCGTGACCAGCCGCGGCGGCAACAGCAGCCCCGCAGGCGCCCGCCTGCGCAGAAAGCCGTGACACCAATGCGCACGGCGCCGGTCGCGCCCAGCCAACCCGTGGTCCAAAAGCTCGACAACGCCCAGAAAATTCTGGTCGTTGGCGACTTTCTGGCCGGCGGGCTGGGTGACGGCCTCACCGCCGCTTTCGAAACCTCGCCCGGTGTCGTGGTAGAAGCCCGCAGCAACGTCTCGTCTGGCCTCGTTCGCGACGACTACTACAATTGGCCCGGCGAATTGCCGAAAATGATCGACGAGCTGAAACCGGCTATGGTCGTCGTCATGATCGGCGCCAACGATCGCCAGCAGATGGTGACGGATGCCGGCAAGGAAAAGTTCCGCACCGATGGCTGGTTCAGCGAATATCAGCGCCGCGTGCTGGCCTTCGGCAAGGAGGTAACGAGCCGCAAGATTCCGCTGCTCTGGGTCGGACTTCCCGCCTTCGAATCCGATTCGATGACCGCTGACGCCGTGCAGATGAACCAGCTCTACCGCAATCAACTCGAAAGTATCGGTGGCGAATTCGTGGATATCTGGGACGGCTTCGTGGACGAGAATGGCAAGTTCATCGTCACCGGCTCCGATGTCAACGGCCAGCAGGTGCGCTTGCGCACGACCGATGGCATCAACCTGACGCAGGCAGGTCGCCGCAAGCTGGCCTTCTACGTGGAAAAGCCCGCTCGCCGCATTCTTGGCACTCAGGCGAGCCCCGATCTCGTGCGCCTCGATCCCGGCAACCTGCCGGCGTTGACGCTGCCCAACAATCCGGTTGAACACACGCAGCCGATCAGCCTGTCCGACCCGAACCTCGATGGCGGAGCGGAACTGCTCGGCGCCAGCAAGATACCGCCGGTGACGCTGACGAAATCGCCGCGCGATCTCTTGGTCGAACAGGGGGAAATGGCCCCGGCGCCGGCGGGGCGTATAGACGATTACCGCATGCCGACGCTGAAGACGACGGCGGAAGTCTCCGTGAAATAGGAAAGGGCCGCTTGAGCGGCCCTTATTGACATTCGGGACTTACTTGGCTGTCGCCTGCTGCCAGGTCAGATAGTAGAAGTTCGAGCCGATCTGGCCGAAATAGGCGTTGCTGTTGTCGAGCTGATCCACGTAGTGATTACCCTGCTTGACGAAGGACGCATCATCGCCGCGCTTCAGATGCGCGTTGAGGAAATCGTTCCAGCCGCTGGCGTCGATATCGGTGCCGGGCTTGCTGTCTGTATTCGCTTCTTCCGGATTTTCGACATCCCAGGCGGTGATGGAAACGCCCTGTGTCGGATCGGAGACCGTCAGCGTACCATTTTCAAGAGCGGCGAGCATGTCATGCGCCGTACCATCGGTCCCTTCCTGTTGGGCCGCCTCTTCAAGCTGCTTTTTAAGCATGGCCATGAAAGAAGAACTCGTCACATCGGGATTCTCGCCCGAAGTGTCGGTTGTCTCCTCGGCCTGATCGTTCTGCGTCGAGAGCGTATCGAGCAGACTTGCAAGCGCATTGTTGGAAAGTAGCGACGACGTGTCCGGATCGAGACCGTAGCTGCTGAGAATGCTGGCAGCGCTGGAGGGTTCGGTGGCACTCTGACTGCTGTCGCTGTCGGAACCGCGCAGGTTCTTCAGGGCATATTGGGCTGAGACCAGCCGCGTACTATCGATTGCGGAAACCATGGTTTTTCCTTTGATATGGTCCGCAGCAACCTTGTCCCTGCGCCACGGCCAACAGTAAACGCCTCACGACTGAGCGGACGGGGGCATGTCCGGCCAGTCGTCGCGGGCCGGTTCGGGCCTGCGCACGCAAGAATCCTGCGGTTCGGGAATTGCATGGAGCTTGCCGGAGGCCGCGGCGCGTCAACCGGTCGCACCACGAAAAACTCCGCCGGAATACGGCGGAGTTTTATCGCTCGACGAATTATTCGAAGAGGATCAGCTCGGCAGGACGGTGGAGCCCATCAGTGCCTCGTCGATCGCGCGTGCCGCCTGGCGGCCTTCGCGGATCGCCCAGACCACCAGCGATTGGCCGCGGCGCACGTCACCGGCCGTCCAAAGCTTGTCGACCGAGGTCTTGTAGTCACGATCGTTGGCAACGACGTTGGTCGATCCGCGCTTGTCGACATTGAGCGTCAGCTTGCCGTCGAGTTCCTTCAAAACGCTGTCATTGAACGGACCGCTGAAGCCGATGGCGATAAAGGCAAGATCCGCCTTGATGACAAAATCCGTACCCGGAACCGGGCGGCGGCGCTCATCGACTTCGCAGCACTTCACACCGGTCAGCACGCCGTCTTCACCGACGAATTCGAGCGTCGCGACCTGGAATTCGCGGATCGCGCCTTCGGCCTGCGAAGAGGAGGTGCGCATCTTCGTGGCCCAGAACGGCCAGACGGCGAGCTTGTCTTCCTTCTCCGGCGGCTGCGGCCGAATGTCGAGCTGGGTCACCTTGACAGCCCCCTGACGGAAGGCCGTGCCGACGCAGTCCGACGCCGTGTCACCACCTCCGACGACCACGATATGCTTGGCGCCGGCCAGGATCGGGTCGGACGGCCAGCCGGTGCTGTCGATATTCTCGCGACCGACACGCTTGTTCTGCTGAACGAGATACGGCATCGCATCGTGAACACCGGCGAGATCGGTGCCGGGAATACCGGCTGCGCGCGGCGTCTCGGAGCCGCCGCAGTAAAGCACGGCATCATAATCGGCGAGCAACTGTTCGACCTTGACGTCGACGCCGACATTGACGCCGCAATGGAAGGTGACGCCCTCTCCCTTCATCTGCTCGACGCGGCGATCGATGAAGTTCTTTTCCATCTTGAAGTCCGGAATGCCGTAGCGCAGCAGACCGCCCGGCTTCGTCTCACGCTCGTAGAGATGCACGTCATGACCGGCGCGGCCGAGCTGCTGGGCGGCAGCCATGCCGGCGGGGCCGGAACCGATGATCGCGACCTTCTTGCCGGTATGGATCGTTGCCGGCTGCGGGCGGATGAAGCCGAGCTCGTAAGCCTTGTCGGCAATCGCCTGCTCGACCGTCTTGATGGCAACAGGCGCGTCCTCGAGGTTCAGCGTACAGGCCTCTTCACAGGGAGCGGGGCAGACGCGACCTGTGAATTCCGGGAAGTTGTTGGTCGAATGCAGGTTCTGGATCGCCGCTTCCCAGTTGTTGTTGTAGACGAGGTCGTTCCAGTCCGGAATCTGGTTGTGAACCGGGCAGCCGGTCGGGCCGTGGCAGTAGGGGATGCCACAGTCCATGCAGCGCGCTGCCTGTTTCTGCACTTCCGGGTCCGACATCGGGATCGTGAATTCGCGGAAATGACGGATGCGATCCGACGCCGGCTGATACTTCGCCACCTGCCGGTCGATTTCCAGAAAACCTGTAACCTTACCCATATTTTCGTCCCTTACCCTCATGACCGCCTCGCCCGCGGCCAGTTGTCTGTTCAGCCTCGATCGCGGAGGCAGGTTGTTTGTCTTGACCGTCATCAGAACATATCCCTTGTCGCCATCCACGCGGTTGCGCAAGCTTCGGGCTTGCGGCTGATCGTCGTTGAGTCATTGAGATATTTCGGTCATCCGCCACGCGCGCTTTGGAGCGTGGCGGATTGTTCGGTGCAATTATTCGGCAGCGATGCCCATCCGGCTGCGTTCCATTTCCTCAAGGGCGCGCCGGTACTCGACGGGCATGACCTTGCGGAATTTCGGGCGATAGTCGGCCCAGTGCTCAAGGATTTCCTTGGCGCGGGTGGAGCCCGTATAGTGCAGATGGTTGGAGATCAACTGGTAGAGGCGCTCCTCGTCGTGGCGCGTCATGTCACCAGAGACGTCGACTCGTCCCTTGTGCATGAGGTCGCCTCCGTGATGGTGCAGCTTCTCCAGCATGTCATCCTCTTCCGGAACCGGCTCGAGCTCGACCATGGCCATGTTGCAGCGGCTGGCGAAATCGCCTGTCTCGTCGAGAACATAGGCCACGCCGCCGGACATGCCGGCCGCGAAGTTGCGGCCCGTTGCGCCGAGCACGACGACCACGCCACCCGTCATATACTCGCAGCCGTGGTCGCCCACGCCTTCAACGACGGTGATCGCACCGGAGTTGCGAACTGCGAAACGCTCGCCCGCGACACCACGGAAGTAGCACTCGCCTTCGGTCGCCCCGTAAAGAACGGTATTGCCGACGATGATCGAGTTTTCAGCGACGATCCTCGAATTGTCAGGCGGGCGGATAATGATCTTGCCGCCCGAGAGACCCTTGCCGACATAGTCGTTACCGTCGCCGATCAGGTTGAAGGTGACGCCGCGTGCCAGGAACGCACCGAAGCTCTGCCCGGCGGTACCTTTCAGGGTGACGTTGATCGTATCTTCCTTCAGCCCACGATGGTTATAACGCTTGGCGACCTCGCCCGAGAGCATTGCACCGGCTGAACGGTCGACGTTCTTGATATCGACTTCGAAGGCGACGGGCGTCTTCGATGCCAGTGCCGGCTCGGCGGCCGCAATCATCTTGCGGTCGAGAATGTCGTCGATCGGGTGCTTCTGGCGTGTTGTCCAGTAGGTCTCTTCCTTCGGTGCATCGACCTTGTGGAAGATCTTGGCGAAGTCGAGCCCCTTGGCCTTCCAGTGCGCCAGCATCTCATCCTTCTCGAGCAGTTCCGAAGCACCGATGATGTCATCGAGCTTGGTGAAGCCGAGGGAGGCGAGAATTTCGCGCACTTCGTTGGCGACGAAGAAGAAGTAGTTGATGACATGCTCGGGCGTGCCCTTGAAGCGCTTGCGCAGGACGGGATCCTGCGTCGCCACGCCGACCGGACAGGTGTTGAGATGGCACTTGCGCATCATGATGCAGCCCGCAGCAATCAACGGAGCCGTCGCAAAGCCGAATTCGTCGGCACCGAGCAGCGCGCCGACGACGACGTCACGGCCGGTCTTCAGACCACCATCGACCTGCAGGGCAACACGAGAGCGCAGCCCGTTCAGCACCAGCGTTTGCTGTGTTTCGGCAAGGCCGATTTCCCAGGGCGACCCGGCATGCTTCAGCGAGGTGAGCGGCGATGCGCCTGTACCGCCGTCGAAACCGGCGACCGTGATGTGGTCGGCACGGGCCTTGGCAACACCGGCGGCAACCGTGCCGACGCCGACTTCCGAGACGAGCTTGACCGATACATCCGAGGTCGGATTGACGTTCTTCAGGTCGTAGATAAGCTGCGCCAGATCTTCGATCGAGTAGATGTCATGGTGCGGTGGCGGCGAAATCAGGCCGACGCCCGGCGTCGAGTGACGGGTCTTGGCAACGACCGCATCGACCTTGTGGCCGGGCAACTGACCGCCTTCACCGGGCTTGGCACCCTGCGCAACCTTGATCTGCAGCACATCGGCATTGACCAGATATTCCGTCGTCACGCCGAAACGGCCGGAGGCGATCTGCTTGATCGCCGAGCGCTCGGGGTTCGACGAACCATTCGGCAGCGGCATGTAACGGTCGCTCTCTTCACCGCCTTCGCCGGTGTTCGACTTGCCGCCGATCCGGTTCATGGCGATTGCCAGCGTCGTATGCGCCTCGCGGCTGATCGAGCCGAAGGACATGGCACCCGTCGAGAAGCGCTTGACGATATCGACCGCGGGCTCAACGCTGTCGAGCGAGACCGGCGTGCGGCCGAGTGCCTCGGCGCTCTTGATCTTGAAGAGGCCGCGGATCGTGTTCATGCGCAGTGCCGAGGTGTTCACCATCTCGGAGAATTCGCGGTAACGATCCTCGGCATTGCCGCGCACCGCATGCTGCAGAGCAGCCACGGCATCCGGCGTCCAGGCATGGCTTTCGCCGCGCATACGGTAGGCATATTCGCCGCCGATATCGAGGTTGCTCGCCAGGATCGGATCGCGGCCGAAGGCAGACTTGTGGCGGATGACCGTCTCGTTGGCGATTTCTTCGAGACCGACACCTTCGATGGTTGTGGCCGTACCGAAGAAATACTTGTCGACGAATTCCGACTGCAGGCCGATCGCATCGAAGATCTGCCCGCCGCAATAGGACTGATAGGTCGAGATACCCATCTTGGACATGACCTTCAGGATGCCCTTACCGACAGCCTTGATATAGCGGTAGACGACTTCGTTGGCGTCGACTTCCTTCGGGAATTCACCCTTGGCATGCATGTCGAGCAGCGTGTCGAAAGCGAGATAGGGGTTGATCGCTTCCGCGCCGTAACCGGCCAGCAGGCAGAAATGATGCACTTCGCGCGGCTCGCCGGTCTCGACGACGAGACCAACCGACGTGCGCAGCCCCTTGCGGATCAGGTGATGGTGGACGGCCGCGGTCGCCAGTAGCGCCGGGATCGCGATACGATCCGGACCGATCTGGCGGTCGGAGAGCACGATGATGTTGTAGCCGCCCTTGACGGCCGCTTCCGCACGCTCGCACAGACGGTCGAGCATTTCCGGCATGCCTTCGGCGCCGCGCTCCACATCATAGGTGAAGTCGAGCGTCTTGGTGTCGAAACGGTCTTCCGTGTGACCGATGGAGCGGATCTTTTCGAGATCGCCATTGGTCAGGATCGGCTGGCGTACCTCCAGTCGCTTGGCATTCGCCATGCCTTCATGGTCGAGAATGTTCGGACGCGGACCGATGAAGGAAACGAGGCTCATGACCAGCTCTTCGCGGATCGGGTCGATCGGCGGGTTCGTCACCTGCGCGAAGTTCTGCTTGAAATAGGTGTAGAGCAGCTTCGACTTCTCGGACATGGCCGAGATCGGCGTATCCGTGCCCATCGAGCCGATCGCTTCCTGACCCGTCGTCGCCATCGGCGACATCAGGATCTTGGTGTCCTCGGTCGTGTAACCGAAGGCCTGCTGGCGATCGAGCAGCGAGACGTCGCGGCGAAGCGCGCGCGGCTCGACCGGCTTCAGGTCTTCCAGAATGAGCTGCGTGCGGTTGAGCCAGCTGCGATAGGGATGTGCGTTGGCAAGCTGCGCCTTCACCTCGTCATCGGAGATGATCCGGCCCTCTTCCATATCGATCAGCAGCATCTTGCCAGGCTGCAGGCGCCACTTCTGGATGATGCTCTCTTCGGGAACCGGCAGCGTCCCGGCTTCCGATGCCAGGATGACGCGGTCGTCGTCGGTGACCAGATAGCGTGCCGGACGCAGGCCGTTACGGTCGAGCGTCGCACCGATCTGCTTGCCATCGGTGAAGGCAACGGCAGCCGGTCCGTCCCACGGCTCCATCAGCGCGGCATGATACTCGTAGAATGCCTTGCGTTCGGGCGACATGGACTGATTGCCCGCCCATGCCTCGGGGATCAGCATCATGACGGCATGCGATAGCGAATAGCCGCCGCGCAGAAGGAATTCGAGCGCGTTATCGAAACAGGCCGTATCCGACTGGCCTTCATAGGAGATCGGCCAGAGCTTGGAAATGTCCTCGCCGAAAAGCGGAGAAGAGACCGAAGCCTGACGCGCCGCCATCCAGTTGACGTTGCCGCGCAGCGTGTTGATTTCGCCGTTATGGGCGACCATGCGATAGGGGTGCGCGAGCTTCCACGACGGGAAGGTGTTGGTCGAGAAGCGTTGATGCACGAGGGCGACCGCGCTTTCGAAACGCGGGTCCGCCAAGTCCTTGTAATAGGCGCCGACCTGATAGGCCAGGAACATGCCCTTGTAGACGACGGTCGTGCTGGACAGCGACACCGGATAGAAGTGGCTCTCCTCACCGTCGAACTCGTCATAGATCCGATTGGAAATGACCTTGCGAAGCGTGAAGAGCCGGCGCTCGAATTCGTCATTCGTCGCGGCATCCTTGCCGGCGCCGATGAAGACCTGCACGTGATGCGGCTCGGTCGCTGCAATCGCCGGCGCCTTTGACAGAGATGAATTGTCCACCGGCACATCGCGGAAGCCGATGAGGACCTGACCTTCTTCGGCGGTGACGTCCTTGATCACCTTCTTGAAGTGTTCGATCTGCTTTTCGTCGCGCGGCATGAAGATATGGCCGACGCCATATTCGCCGGCCTTCGGCAGGGTAATGCCCTGCTTGGCCATTTCCTCGCGGAAGAAGCGGTCGGGAATCTGCACCAGAATGCCGGCACCATCGCCCATCAGCGGATCGGCACCGACAGCACCGCGATGCGTCAGGTTCTCCAGAATAAAGAGACCGTCCTTGACGATCTGATGCGATTTCTGCCCTTTCATATGCGCAACGAAGCCGACGCCGCAGGCATCGTGCTCATTGCGCGGATCGTAAAGCCCCTGTTTCTTCGGCAGACCGGAGGCGGATTTACGCGTATTGGCCGTTGCGCGCGCGTCTGCTGCTGCGAACTGGTCAATATGCGTGGATGGCGTCATCTTCGTCATCGTCTTTCCTCCTGTCGAAGCCCGCGGGGCTGCGGGCGGCTTTTCGTCGCGCACCGCACCTTTAAGATAGGTCCGGCGCGTGACAGCGCTGTTGCATCATGAAGATCCGGTCGCAGACATCTGCTTTCAGGGAAAGCAAACCGTCGCGTTCCGCGCCTGCCATTCGCTTCCGTGCGCCGCCATATGGAAGGCTCAGCGCTCGAAAGAACTATAGCGTGAAAGCCGGTCTGTTCCAGGGCTTTCGGGCGCCTCTTCGGCCGTGAAGACCAAAATAGGACAGCAACCCTGTCCTAGTTCGTCCGTTCAATGCCAGAAACAATTCCTCTTCGCAAGAGCGCCATCTTAAAAAAACGTCAATTTGCGACGGAAGATTGCCAGATCAACCAAAATGGCGACATAAAATTACCTTCCAACTTATCATTTTGTTTATTGATTGCGCAGTTCAATTTTTGTGATGCATCTAGGTTTCCGCCCTTGATCCTGTGAAGCTTTGGCGTAGTGTCCACTCCCGAAACTCCCTCCCCATCATTTTCAGTGGTTTTCTCTATGATTTTTGCTTCTGACAACTGGGCTGGCGCCCATAAATCCATTGCCGAACGCCTGCTCGCCGAATCCACCGGTTTTGCCGCCGCTTACGGCAACAGCGATCTCGACAAGCGAGTGGAAGCCCGCTTTTCAGAAATCTTCGAGCGCGAGGTTTCCGTCTTCTTCGTTGCGACCGGCACCGCTGCCAACTCCCTGGCGCTGGCGAGCGTCCAGCGCCCTGGCGGGATCACCTTCTGCCATTCAGAAGCCCATGTGATCGAGGATGAATGCGGCGCACCCGAATTCTTCTCCGGCTCCGCCCGCCTCATGGCCGTCGACGGCGAAGCCGGCAAGATCGATCCGACCAAGCTCTCGGCAAAGATCGCGCACTTCCCGGAGGATGCCCTTCGTCATGGCCGCGCCACCGCTGTGACCATCACCCAATCCACCGAAATCGGTACCGTCTATTCGCTGCCGGAAATCGGCGAGATTTCCACGATCGCCAAGAAGCGAGGACTACCCCTGCACATGGACGGCGCGCGCTTTGCCAATGCGCTCGTTGCATTGAATGCAACACCTGCCGAAATGACCTGGAAGCGCGGCGTCGATATGCTCTCCTTCGGCGGCACGAAGAATGGCTGCTGGTGTGCGGAAGCGATCGTCTTCTTCAATCCGGAACAGGCGAAGGAAATGCATTTCATCCGCAAGCGGGCTGCCCAGCACTTCTCCAAGTCGCGTTTCATCTCCGCCCAGTTCGACGCCTATTTCGAAAACGGCCTCTGGCTTGATCTCGCCCGACACTCCAATGGCATGGCCGACGGTTTGCGCGCCGGCATCGGCGCCAGCAATTCAGCCCGGCTCGCCTGGCCGACCGCTTCGAACGAAGTTTTCGCGGTCATTCAGAAATCGGCGGCAAAAACGGCTGAGAGCAAGGGGGCAAAATTCTACGAGTGGCCGATCCCTGCCGGGATGCCGGATCTCGTTTCGGAGGGCGAAACTTTTGTCCGTCTCGTCACCAGCTTTGCAACGACCGAAGCCGATGTCGATGGCTTCCTCAAATGCCTGGCGGCCTGATTTCGCAAATGCCTGATTCGAGAAGGAAAATCCCGCCGTCGCCGGCGGGATTTCTGATTGAAGATCTTCAGGCCGACCGCAAGCCTCTGACCTTCTTTAGAATATCATCCGAAAGTGCCGCCACGAGCGCCTGATCGGCTCCCTTTCGCGGCACCAGTACGAACTCGACATCCTCCAGCACCGGTAGCCGGGCCGGCGAGATTTCCTTCAACCCCGAGGGAGCCATGCTACGCGGCTGCACGAGCACTCCCATTCCGGCGCGTGCTGCTGCCGTCAGTCCGCTGAGGCTGCCGCAGGTGCAGACGATCCGCCAGTCCACGCCCTGCCGACCGAGCGCTTCCAGCGCAATGGCGCGCGTCACACTCGGCGGCGGGAAAGCGATCAAGGGCAGTGGACCGGATGCGAGCACATGCTCCGGATCACGCGCCAGCCACACCAGCGGCTCCCGGTACACGAGCTTTCCGTGCTCATCGCCGAGCCTTCGCTTGGCAAGGACGAGATCGATCGCCCCTGCATCCTGCATTTCATAAAGTACACCGGAAAGTGCCACCGTCAGTTCCATATCGACGGAAGGATGCGAGCGTACGAAATCTTCCAGCACCGCCGGCAAGCGGCTCGTCACAAAATCCTCGGAAACGCCAAGCCGCAGCCGCCCACGCAGGCTGCCGCTCTTGAACAGCGACTGCACCTGCCCCTCGATCGACAGCATCGCCCGCGCATGTGTCAGCAAGGCTTCGCCATCGCCGGTCAGCACGACCTTGTGCGTATCACGCTCCAGCAGCCGGCGCCCGAGTGACGTTTCCAGCCTCTGGATATGCTGGCTGACCGTCGACTGCCCAAGCCCCAGCCTTTCGGCGGCCAGAGTAAAGCTGCCCATCTGCTCGACGGTGACGAAACTGCGTAGCTGTGAGAGATCCAGCATCAGTGAGATCCAGATTTGCAATAACTGTTATTCCTTGCATCCTGGATCATAATGAGCGACAGAACAATGACTCTTTAAGTTAGGCGAGACAGCCATGCGGCGCTTTCTACCCGATACGTTCACCATCCTGCTCGTTTGCACCGTCATCCTCGCGTCGATCTTCCCCGCGAGCGGCACCTTTGCCGGCTGGTTCGGGGTGGCGACCGATTTTGCCATCGCGCTGCTGTTCTTCCTGCACGGCGCACGCCTCTCGCGTGATGTCGTCGTTGCCGGTCTGCTGCACTGGCGCCTGCACCTCATGATCCTGCTGACCACCTTCGGCCTCTTCCCGATCTTCGGACTGGCGATAGGCTTCATCCCGGATTCGATCCTGCCGCAGCCGCTTTATCTCGGCATCCTCTTCCTTTGCGTGCTGCCGTCGACGGTGCAGTCCTCGATCGCCTTCACATCGATGGCCGGCGGAAACGTCCCCGCGGCGATCTGCTCGGCATCGGCCTCGAACATCTTCGGCATGTTCCTGACGCCGCTGCTTGTCGGCCTGCTCTTCTCGGTCGGCGGCCATGGCGGCTTTTCCTTCGACGCACTGGAACAGATCCTGCTGCAATTGCTGGCTCCCTTCGTTGTCGGCCAGATCCTGCAGCCCTGGATCGGCGAGTGGATCCGCTCCAAGAAGAAAATCCTGATGCCCGTCGACCGCGGCTCCATCCTGATGGTTGTCTACCTGGCTTTCTCGACGGCCGTCGTCGAAGGGCTATGGCACACCTTTTCGATCGCCGATATCGCCGCCGTCATCATCGCCGATATGCTGCTGCTGGCGCTCGTCCTCGTCATTACCATGCATGGCAGCCGCTGGTTGGGCTTCAACAAGGCCGACGAGATCACCATAACCTTCTGCGGGTCGAAGAAGAGCCTTGCGAGCGGCGTTCCAATGGCAAACGTCATCTTTGCCGGCCAATCGATCGGCGCGATCGTCCTGCCGCTGATGCTCTTTCATCAGATCCAGCTGATGGTCTGCGCCGTCATCGCCCAGAAGTATGCCGCTGCTGCAGCGCGCCGCACATCGGAAAAAAAGCTGGAAGAAGCGACAAGCCCGGCCTGACCAGGTGAGACGGCTTCAAAACAAAAACGGCGCCCTTCGGGCGCCGTTTCCGTCTGATTGGTTGAAAGCGGATTAGCTGTTGACGACCTGTGCTTCGATCGACTTCGGAGCCTCGACCGGCTCAGCGGCAATAGCGATCTTGCGGGGCTTCAGAGCCTCGGGGATGCTGCGCAGAAGGTCGATATGCAGGAGGCCGTTCTTCAGCGAAGCGGCGGTCACTTCGACATGGTCGGCAAGCTGGAAGCGGCGCTCGAAAGCGCGCTTTGCAATGCCGCGGTAGAGATACTCGCCGCCATCGGCATTTTCTTCGCGCTTTTCACCCTTCACGGTGAGCGCGTGGGCATGCGATTCAATGGCGAGTTCGGTTTCGTCAAAGCCGGCAACGGCCATGGTGATGCGATAAGTGTTCTCACCGGTCCGTTCGATATTATAAGGTGGATAGGTCGGAACCTGGTCCGGCTGGGAAAGGCTGTCGAGCATCGTGAACAGACGGTCGAAGCCAACGGTGGAACGATAAAGGGGAGAGAAGTCTACGTGACGCATGATGTCCTCCTAGGGAAGCGACGTGTTGCGATAGCATGTCCGTGAAACCCCATTCTTGGCGGCTCCGGGACGATTGCGCGGACCCTTCTGGCGTCCGCAAAGTTCAGATGGGGATGGCCTTCATGGACTTCAAGCCCTCTTCAAAACGCTGGGATTTCTGCGTGAACCCTGCATGAACGGCAGGTTCGGAGAAGGTTCAGCCGCCTCTCACTAGAGATAGGCGCATCGGGTGATACTGGCCCGACGGCTGAAGTGTATCGTCCCTTCTTCTTCAGCCTCAATTCGGCCGGCCAAGAGCTCCCTCAGCTCCGCCGGCCACTTTTCCTCAAGCATAGAGCTCTGCAAGTCGATCCGGCGGATCGATATCGAGACAATCCAGCTGCAGGTGGTCGAGCCGATTGATTGGCGGGCGCCGAAATGACAGGCCGATGGAGGACCCGAATTCGTGACCGGCCTCCCGGCGCCCCAATCTTCAGTCATGAACGTGCGGACAACCGGCTTCATGCCGGGACAAATCTTTCGTTCGCACTAACTTTAGCGTGTCTCAGCTTTCGCCGAGCTTGTCGCATGGAGAAATCTCGTTCCATTATACTTCGCTTACATTAAGCGGTAATTTCGCCATTGATTTTCCCGATCCCTGCGGTATCCCCTAATAAAACTCTCACGCGAAGAAACACTGCCATGGAACAGGTGCTTTACTCAACTCCAGACAATCCGGCGCCGGAGAACCGCACCGAAGGTTTTTTCGAGACCCACGACGGCCATAGGTTGCGTTATGCCGTCTTCCGGTCGCAAACACCGGCGGCCCATGGAACTGTGGTGCTTCTGCACGGCCGTAGCGAATGTATCGAAAAGTATTTCGAAACGATCCGCGATCTCACTTCCAAGGGTCTCTGGGTCGCGACCTACGACCTGCGCGGCCAGGGCGGCTCACCACGGCTGATCAAGAAGCGCAATCACGGCCACCTGCGCCGCTTTTCCGACTACGAGCGCGATCTCGACACCTTCCTCGAGAAAGTCGTGCTGCCGGATACAAGGCTGCCCTTCTACATGCTGGCCCATTCGACCGGCGGACTGATCGCGCTTTCTGCCGCACCTTATCTTTCGACGCGTATCGAGCGCATGGTGCTGTCCGCGCCTTTCCTCGGCCTTATTGGCCAGGCCGCTTCCGAGGGGATGATCCGCGCGGCGTCGGCGACGCTCAGCGCGATCGGCCTTGGTGCCTTGCCGCTCGGCAAGATGAAAGAATTGCAGTTCCCCGATAACCCTCTGACATCGGATGAAACGCGTTTCGAGCGAAACGCCGCGATCGCAAGGGCTCACCCGGAACTTGCTCTGGGAGCGCCGACTGCCCGCTGGATGCACGAATGCATGAAAGCAATCGATCGGGTAACCCAGCCCTATCATCTCTTCTCGATCACGATCCCCTCTGTCGTCATCGCGCCGACGCGCGACGGCCTGGTGCCCTATACGGCGCAAGAACGGCTTTCGCGCTATTTCCGTGCCGGCCAACTCGTGCCGATCAATGGCGCCCGACACGAGGTATTCCAGGAAAGAGATATGTACCGCGCCGCCGCGCTGGCAGCGCTCCACGCCTTCATTCCAGGCAGCGATGCTGAGGCGACCGAGGATGTGGCAGCGATCGGCGCGTGAGCCTCAGCGCTGCAGAATCTCGATCGCTTCTTCATAAACCGCCCTGCTGCCGGCAGCGATGATCGAACCGCCATTTTCCGGCCGCCCGCCATCCCAGGTGGTCATGATGCCGCCGGCACCCTCGATGACAGGAATGATGCCGCCCACGTCGTAAGGCTTGAGGCTGTTTTCGACAACAAGATCGACATGGCCCGCCGCCAGCAGCGCATAGGCGTAACAATCGCAGCCATAGCGGAAAAGCCGTACCTTGCTTTCGATTTCGCGGTACTTGTCCATCTCCTCGCCGACGAAGAGATGTGGCGATGTTGTGAACAAGATGGCATTGGAAAGAGCACCGCAATCACGCACCTGCAGCCGGCGCTCGCCCTCAGGTCCGCTGTAGGTCGACCCATTCTCGTCGCCGAAATATCGCTCGCCGGTGAAAGGCTGCTCGATCATGCCGGCAATAGCCCGGCCGTTCTTCTGCAGGCCGATCAGTGTCCCCCAGACAGGAACGCCCGAGATGAATGCGCGCGTGCCATCGATCGGGTCGATCACCCACACATGCTCGCGGTCGAGGCCGACATTGCCGTGCTCTTCGCCCAGAATGCCGTGGTCGGGGAAATGCGCCTCAATCAGCGCGCGGATCGCGGTTTCCGCCGCCCTGTCGCCTTCGGTGACCGGGTCGAAGCCGGAGGACAGCTTGTTGGTGACATTGGTGCCCGAGCGAAAACGCGGCAGGGTTTCCGCCTTCGCAGCTTCGGCAAGACGGTTGAAGAACGAACGGTCAGGAAGCATGGAGAAATCCGTATAGCTGGCGGGAAATGGCGCTTTTCATAGCGAAAAAGCGGTTGAATGCAAATGAAACGGGCAATTTCGGTTTAGCTGCCTAAAGATTTTGCAGTGCAATATAATGCTTGACATTTGTGCAATGCAACAGTAGTTTCCTGATTACAGTCTTCTGACTGTAAATACCCTCCTTGGGTGTTTCCTCCCTAGACTTAGCCGCGCTGACAAGGCGCGGTTTTTTTTGCCCTGAGTGAGAAAATTACTCGGCAGCAAGCGCCCGGTCGCCGGAGAATTTCTCGACGTAGTCGGCCATCTGCCGCATGAACGACGTAATGGCGGTCACCACGATGTCGAAATCGGGCCGCTTCTCCAGCGTGACCTCATCGACATAGATCGAACGATTGACCTCGATCTGCAGCGCATGCAGCCCGCGTGACGGGCGGCCGTAATGTTCGGTGATGAAGCCGCCGGCATAAGGTTTGTTGCGGATCGCGGCAAAACCCATTTCCTCGAGGATGCCGATCGCCGTGCGCGAAAGCTCTGACGAAGCGCTGGTGCCGTAGCGGTCGCCTATGATGAAATCGGGTCGCGCATTGCTGCCGGCAACGCGCACATTGCCAGGCATGGAATGGCAATCGATCAGGACACCAAAGCCAAACTGTACATGCGTGCGCGCAATCAGCCGCCGGAGCGTCGAATGATAGGGCTTGTAGACGCTTTCGACACGTTCTAGCCCTTCCTGCACAGGCAGCCGGCGCGCATAGATTTCCATGTTCTCGGCCACGATGCGCGGAATGGTACCAAGTCCACCGGCAACCCTCAGCGAATTGATATTCGCATAAGGCGGCAGCAGGCCGTCGAACATGCGCGGATCGAGCTCATACGGCTCTCGGTTGACGTCCAGATAAGCGCGCGGGAAGTTCGCAAGCAGGAGTGGCGCGCCGAGGTCCACGGCCGCACCGAACAGTTCATCGACATAATGGTCTTCGGACCGGCGTATCGAGATGCCTTCCAGCCGCGACTGTGCGATGAATTCCGGTGGATAAATACGGCCGCTGTGAGGGGAGTTGTAGACGAAGGGGATGGTCTGCGACACGGGCTCATGCACTTCAAAAAGCTCGTATTCGCGTATTTCCGGCACTTTCTGCCCTCTTTACCATGTCATCAAGTGGCTGTGAGGGCTATGTTGCCAGTTGCCTGCCCTTAAGTCCATACTACATGGAAGGGATAGCGGCCGCGGCTAGGGCGATTTCACCGGTTGTTTACCGGGCGAAGTATAGTGTAGACGGCTGGTATCCCATAAAAAACGTAGTGATCAGCGGTCCGGATTAATGACTCAGAAGATACTTCTCGCCGAAGACGACAATGATATGCGCCGCTTCCTGGTGAAGGCGCTGGAAAAGGCCGGCTACAAGGTCCTTTCCTACGACAACGGCGCTAGCGCTTATGACCGCCTGCGTGAGGAGCCCTTCTCCCTGCTCTTGACCGATATCGTCATGCCGGAAATGGATGGCATCGAACTGGCGCGCCGCGCGACCGAACTCGATCCCGACCTGAAGGTGATGTTCATCACCGGTTTTGCAGCCGTTGCACTGAACCCTGATTCGAAGGCTCCCAAGGATGCGAAGGTCCTTTCCAAGCCTTTCCACCTGCGCGACCTCGTCGAAGAGGTCAACAAGATGCTTGCCGCATAAGGCGTCTTGGCGGATCGTCACAAAACTTCAAAAAAGCCTATTGACGGCTCCGGAGGTTTTGTGGTCTATGCGCCGACATCGGATGGGCGTGTAGCTCAGCGGGAGAGCACTACGTTGACATCGTAGGGGTCACAAGTTCGATCCTTGTCACGCCCACCATCCTAATTCGCTGAAAAGCAAGGCCTTTCGAGAAATCGAAAGGCCTTTTTAGTTTTGGCGCTGTGGCCTTCGCAGGCTCTTCTAAGACCGGTACGAAGTGTCTGCTTGTTCGTGCCGCATTTGCCGAAACTTCCCTGAAAAGTGGCTTGACCAAACGGTTGCAATGTTGCTTCGCTCTCCCTCATTCGGGGTGCACATGAAAATTTTCATCGGATTGATATTGCTGCTGGTGTTGAGCTGGAGCCCGGCTTCCGCAAAAGAAGACATGACGCTCCGCGCGCTCATGGAGAGCAAGGAGACAAGCGTCGTCACGATGCTGATTGGCGGGGCGAGATTGACACTTCGAATGGTGAACACCCACCTCGCAGCTGAGGGCAAGCCCCTCTTATATTGCTCACCGCGGAACGTCACGATTTCGCAAACCGAGTACGTCGAAATCGTGAAGAGATATCTTGAGCGGCACCCGGATATCGGTGAGAAGACGTTCCAGGCTTACCCCTTGGTCCTGCTCAGATCACTGGAGCAAATGTATCCGTGCTGAGACGATAGAAATCCATCTTCGACGCCAAACCAAATTCGGACACAGAGCCATGCCATGCGCGATAATGGAGCCCGAGGTGTTGATTCGCCTCGTCAGTTCACGGGGTTCGAATCGAAATGAAATTATCTGCGCTTGCCATCGCCGCCTTCTCCACCCTCACTTTTGCCGCTGCAGCGCAGGCGGATGACAATTTTCCGGGTGCGCCCGGCGTCATTGCGCTTGGCGGCAAGTGCCAGAAGCTGGTCGTTGCCAAGTTTGATGCCACGAAGGGCTGCAAGGGAGAGCTGGCAAGTGTGACGCTCGTCAACGGCACGGTCACCTTCATCTTCACCTCTGATGGCAAGCTGTTGGGCTTCCAGGGCGACGGCAAGGGCATCAAGCCCGCATCCAATGGCAATGCCCGCCTGCCACTCAGCCTCGTCACCACCGGCGTCGGCAACAAGATGACGGGTGAAGTGAAGGTTGCCGGCTTCTGCACCTTCGGCAATCCCTATGCCGGCAAGCCGATGGCCATCGAGTGCACGGCGGAAAGCAAGGATTCGGCCTTCACGGGCAGCTTCCGCACCAGCGGCAAGGCGCCGGCACGGAAAAACGGTGGAAAATAGCGATCGCTGACGGCCTCAGGCGCACCAGGAGCCCGAGGCAGATCCCGGCTTCCTCGCCAGGCCCTCATTGATAAGACGCGTACCGAAGGAGCGCCCGTCGCGTGAAATGACACGCGGTGCGCCACGGTCATCCACCTTGCCGGCAGCATTCATGTTGAACGGACCGGCGTTCAGCAGCGCGAGCAGCCGGGATTTGGCGGCAAAGGCGATCTTCCGTTCGTCTTCACAGCGAGCGCGGTCGACATCCGGGCTCACCATATCAGCGATGACGATCTTCTCACCCTTGTACCAGAAGGTGCCGGCATCGCCGACGCAATTGATATGCTCGCCTTGCCCGCAATATCCAAAGGCGGCTTTGGCGGTTTCCGAAGAAGACGGAGTAACAGGGGAGATAGAGGCCGGCACGATCTTTGCCGTCGGCACTGGAGCCGAGGGGATCGCCGCAGGCGGCACCGGATCGTTCGTCTGCCGCGGCTTGGCGGCAGGTGCTGCGACGGCAACTTGCTTCGGTGCTTCCTTGGGTGCCTGAGGCTTGGCTTCAGCCGCTTCCCGGACAACAGCAGCCGGTGCCTTCCCTAGCATCGGGCGAATGGTCTTCCAGTTGTCATAGGCGGCAATGGCGCCCACCGCGGCGATGCCGAGCACCAACCAGGGCATCGCGCCTCCGGAGGATGCGCTGCTCTTCCTTTTTGCCGGCGCCTTGCGGCGGCCGCGTGTCGCTGTCTTGGCCATCGATCCGATTCCCTTGAACGGGCCGGATTATCGCCGCGCAATCCTTTCCGAAAGGTTGGCAAGGCATCGCCGCGGATTGCTTTCCCAAGCCGAAATTCGCCGGAAACGAAAACGCCCGGCTTCATGGCCGGGCGTCTCGTGTAAATTCTACCTGGGACTCAGCAGCCTTGCGCTGCCGAAGCCGCCGCAGCGGGCGTCTTCGCTGTTTGCCCGCTCGGCTGCACAGATGGCATCTCGCGCTTGCCAATATCGATCCGGCGCTCGGCCGCATCGCGCACGGCCTGCCATTCATATTCGTGCTGGATGAAAATATCGCGCGGCACAAGATTGATCGTCATTCGTGTCTCACCTGTTTGATGGATTGCGGAACTGGTTTTCAGCGGACGGGTTTTGCGACATGGGCATTGTCGCTTTTGATGTCGGGACCGCCCTTTGAAAGATCGCTGCCGGTCACATGCGCCGGCACGTGAATGTCGTGGATAACACCGGGGGTCAGCGTCAGGTCCACATGATGCGGCGGCAGAACCTGTGCCTTCTGCATACGATTGGGTTTCGCCCGCTTGATGCGGTCCGAGGCTTCCGTGCGCCTGTCGGGAACATGGGTCGAATTATGCATCGTCGCCCTCCTTCAAGAATTCTGAGCTGCGTTCGTCGGCTCAGCTAGGTTCTAACGGGTGAGCGCTCGCATGGTTCCAAAGAAATCGGTAACCGTGACCGAGCCCACGTCTTGACTGGGGCAGCAATTTCACTACCTAGTGAGGCACCCGCGCCTCATCCAGACATCGGTTGCGGGGGAACCCTGGTGCCGGGCCCCTCTGGCGAGAGTTTTTACGGCGCTCTCGTGATGTCGGTACCGCCTGCAAATTAGCCGGCGGATTTTTCATCGATGAAAAAGCTCACCATGCCAAACGCGCATGCCCGTTGCGGTATGCGTTTTTCTGTTTTCACCTCATCTTCAAAAACGGTTTGCGGCTGCGAGGTGCAGTCATGAGCCAGCCTCAATCCCACAAGTCTTCGCTCGGCTATTTCCGCTGGGCCTTCATCGTCACGGCGCTCGGCCTTGCGCTCGGCGCATTTCTCGGCTGGCAATCGACCGGCACGCTGGGCGGCATGGCAACCGTCTTCTTCATCTGCAGCGTGCTGGCCGTTCTGGAGATCTCGCTCTCCTTCGACAATGCCATCGTCAACGCCAACAAGCTGAAGGAAATGACTCCGGTCTGGCAGCACAGGTTCTTGACCTGGGGCATCATCATCGCCGTCTTCGGCATGCGCATCGTCTTCCCGTTGGCGATCGTCGCCATCGCGGCCCAGATCGGTCCGTGGGAAGCGCTCGTGCTGGCGGCCCGCGAGCCGGCAGAATATGCCCGCATCATGAATGACGCGCATCTGCCGATCGCCGCCTTCGGCGGTACCTTCCTGATGATGGTCGGCCTTACCTACTTCTTCAACCATGAGAAGGAAGTCCACTGGATCGGCTCACTGGAGCGGATCATGGCGCGTTCGGCCGCGATCAAGGGCATCGAGATCGCCTTCGTGCTCCTGCTGATCCTGCTCTTCTCCTCTCTCCTGGAGGGTGAAGACGCGACCACCTTCGTCTACTGCGCCATCTACGGTCTCGTGACCTTCCTGGTGGTCGAAGTCATCGGCGGTCTCCTCGACGCATCGCAGCGCGCGATGAGCGAAGCGGCAAAGGGTGGCCTCGGCGCCTTCATCTATCTGGAAGTTCTGGATGCCAGCTTCTCCTTCGATGGCGTCATCGGCGCCTTCGCACTGACGCAGAATCTCTTCATCATCGCCATCGGTCTCGGCATCGGCGCCATGTATGTACGCTCGATGACGATCATGCTGGTGGAGAAGGGAACGCTTGCCGAATACCGCTACCTGGAACACGGCGCCTTCTACGCGATCCTGATCCTCTCGGTGATCATGTATGTGCAGACCTTGACGCACATACCCGAGGTCATCACTGGCCTTGGCGGCGCTGCCCTCATCGGCATCTCGCTCTGGTCCTCGATCCGCTACAACAGACAGGAGCGACAGAAGGAAGCGCATATGCCCGAACGGGAGCGCCTTCACGCCTGATAAGCAAAAGCCGCTGCGGTCTGGCGCTGCGGCCCGGATAGTCCAAAAACAAAGCCCGCGACCATTGGTTGCGGGCTCATTCATTCAATATCTGATTTGGCATTCAATCTGCGCATTCGGCACGTCTTACCGGATGACACGGCCGAAACTTACCGGATCGATACCGAGTTCTTGCAGGTCGCGTGCGCGCGGCTTGCGGCCACCTTCGACGGCGGCGCTGACTGCGTTTGCGGCACCAAGCGCTGCAAAGGCGCGGGCCAGGAAACCATTGTGGATCGACTTTCTGAAAGCGGACATCTTCTTTTCCTCTCGCTCTTTCGTTGACCTTTCCTAGATGGGAAAATCCGCATGCACTCACAACGCGCAAGAAATCACCGCTGCCATGCAAAAAGCGCATATTTCTTTCGCCGGCAAATGAAAAACAGTCCGGGAAACGTTACTACAAATCCAATTTTATCATTCGATTTCAATCATATGATTGGAGAGGACAGCGGATTTCAGCCGGGAAAAAATTGTTAAACGCCAAAAGAAAGGCCGGCCATGTTGCCACGGCCGGCCTGAATTAGGGGTCAGGTCGTCTTTTTGTTTTAGTCTTCATTTGCCGCGAGCTGAGAGAGAACCTGGCCGCGGCCACGCAATCTCAGGATCAGCGGGATGAGGAAGGCGGCAGCCGCCACGATCAGCAGGCCGCAGGCGATCGGCGACATGACGAGTGTGGTTACGTCACCCTGACTGATCGAGAGCGCACGGCGAAGCTGCTGCTCGGCCAGCGGCCCGAGAATGAGACCGACGACGGCAGGCGCGATCGGATAGCCGAAGATCCGCATGACATAACCGAGAACGCCAAAGCCGAGCAGCATGCCGAGTTCGAAGACCGAGGGGTTGGCGCCGATCGTGCCTAGCGTGGCAAACAGCAGGATGCCGGCGTAAAGCCACGGTTTCGGGACCGTCAGCAGGCGGACCCAGAGGCCGATCATCGGCAGGTTCAGCACCAGCAGCATCGCATTGGCGATGAGCAGGCTGGCGATGAGACCCCAGACGAGCTGTGGGTTGGTGGCAAACAGCAGCGGTCCCGGCTGCAGACCATATTGCTGGAAGCCAGCGAGCATGATCGCCGCCGTCGCCGATGTCGGCAGACCGAGCGTCAGGAGCGGCACCAGAGTGCCGGCAGCCGAAGCATTGTTGGCAGCCTCCGGACCGGCAACGCCTTCAATCGCGCCATGACCGAATTCCTCCGGGTTCTTCGAAAGACGCTTTTCGGTGGCATAGGAAAGGAACGTGCCGATTTCAGCACCGCCCGCCGGCATGGCGCCGATCGGGAAGCCGATGATCGTGCCACGCAGCCAGGGCTTCCAGGAACGCGCCCAGTCCTGCGCATTCATCCAGAGCGAGCCGCGTACCGCCTCCACCTTGTCTTCGCCGCGCTTCCCCTGGGCGGCGATATAGAGTGTCTCGCCAATCGCGAACATCGCAACGGCAAGCGTCGTCACCTCAATACCGTCGAGCAGATCGGGAATGCCGAAGGACAGGCGCGCCTGCCCGGTCTGCTGGTCAATGCCGACCATGGCGAGCGCAAAGCCGATGAAGAGCGAGGTGAGACCGCGCAGCGCCGAATCCCCGAAGGCCGAGGAGACGGTGACGAAGGCAAGCACCATCAGCGCGAAATATTCGCGCGGACCAAAAACCAATGCCAGTTTGACGATGTAGGGTGCCACGAAAGCAAGGCCGAGTGTGGCGATAAGGCCGGCGACGAACGAGCCGATGGCCGCTGTCGCCAGCGCAGGTCCGCCGCGCCCAGCCCGCGCCATCTTGTTGCCCTCGAGCGCCGTGACGATCGAGGCGCTTTCACCCGGCGTATTCAAAAGGATCGACGTGGTCGAGCCGCCATACATGCCGCCGTAATAGATGCCGGCGAACATGATGAGCGAGCCGCCCGGGTCGAGCTTGTAGGTGGCAGGAAGAAGCAGCGCGACCGTCAGCGCCGGGCCGATTCCCGGCAGCACGCCGACGGCGGTGCCGAGGGTTACGCCGATGAGGGCGTAAAGCAGGTTGATCGGCTGCGCAGCAACCAGAATGCCCTGCCAGAGGAATTCGAATGTGCTCATGGTTTTTTCCCAAGCGGCGGCTCCAGAGGGGGCACAGGACCATCCGCGCAAAAAGCAACGAAACTGAGAGCGCCCGGTGCGAGGCGAGCGCTATCAGAAGAACAGGTGTTCGAGCGGCCCGGCCGGCAGCGAGAGCTGCAGGAGCTGCGAGAAGATCGTCCAGACAATGAAACTCATGATGATGCCGATAGGCAGCGAGAACCAGATCTGGCGCTTGCCGAAACCGCGCGCGGTGAGTGCAAAGAGTACGCCCGTCGCAATCGAGAAACCGGCGGTGCGCAGGAGCAGCATCTGTCCGGCAAGGCCCGCCACAACCCAGATGACTGGCGCCACTTCCTGATGTTCGCGTTCCGGAAAATCGCCGCGCCAGGCTTCGAAAGCCGTCCAGATGCCAAGACAGAAGAGGCCGAGTGCTACGACTTTCGGCACTGTCGACGGTCCGATGCGGTCATACTGCGCGATCGTCTTCAGATGCGAGGCATCCCAGAAGACCACGACGGCGACCACGATGAGGAAAGGGGCAATGATCAGCGCCGCCCAATCGGGGCGGCGCTTCGTTGCCGATGAGGTATCGGCTTCACTCATTGAACGAGACCGATATCTTTGAGAATGCCCGCGGTAGCCGAGACATCCTTTTCGAGCTGCGCCTTGAACTCGTCGCCTGCAAGGTAGGTGTCGGCCCAGCCCTTGGTCTTCAGGGTTTCTTGCCAGGCGGCAGACTTGTGCAGTTTGTCGAAGTCAGCCGCAATCGAGGCAACTTCTTCATCGGTCAGGCCCGGAGCGGCAGCAACCATGCGCCAGTTCTGGATGGAAACGTCGGTACCGGCTTCCTTGAAGGTCGGTGCATCGACGCCGTCGATGCGGGCATCGCTGGAAACGCCGAGTAGACGCAGCGTGCCGGCTTTCACCTGCGATTCGAATTCGCTGTAGCTCGAAATGCCAGCTGTGACCTGGCCGCCGAGGATAGCGGCGAGTGCTTCGCCGCCGCCCGAGAAGGCGACATAGTTGATCTTGGTCGGATCGACACCGGAAGCTTTGGCGATCAGACCAACGGCGATGTGGTCCGTGCCGCCGGCAGAACCGCCGCCCCAAGAAACGGCGCCGGGATCGGCCTTCAGCTTAGTGACGAGATCGGCGAGCGTCTTGATGTCGGACGCGGCGGGAACGACGACAGCTTCATACTCGCCGGTCAGACGAGCGATCGGGGTGACATCCTTCAGCGTGACGACCGACTTGTTGGTCAGCAGCGCGCCAACCATGACGTAGCCGCCGACGATCAGAGCGTTCGGATTGCCTGCGCTCTGGCTGCTGAATTGCGCAAGACCGATGGAGCCGCCGGCGCCGGGTACGTTCTGAACCTGAACGCTCTTGGAAATACCTTCCTGCTGCAGCACCGTCTGCAGTGAGCGAGCCGTCTGGTCCCAGCCGCCGCCGGGCGCTGCCGGAGCGATGATGGTGTAATCGGCGGCGTAGGCCGGCAGCGCAATAGCCGCTGCCAAAAGAGTTGCGATGAAAGTGTGCTTCACGATGTGTCCTCCGTACTGCGGCTGAGCGAACCGCCTGTGCTATTTTTTGAAAATGAGGAGAGATCACCGATCGGTGGACGCAATTGTCCTGATAGCGAGCGGAAGTCCTCCCGGAATTCTTCAACTCTCCGCCTCCACGGAGAAGAAGTAGCCCAAGCCATCATATGAAGCTGTCATTTAGCTGACATCCTCGGGATATCCAGTGCGGCAGGACACTTTTTTGCCGCAATTCGGCTACCTTCGCGCGAAAGACGGCAGCATACCCGGAGTAGGCAAATGACTAGTACATTGTCTGTACTGGACGCCAGCGGAGACATGGCGGATACTTCGCGGGGGGCGATCGGAAGGCAAATGGCGGATGAGTACCAAGGCCGATTGCCATCCCGAGGCACGCTCCGCCCGCGAGTCGACCTGGAGCACTTCAAGAAACCGGTAGAAGGCTGCGCTCAAAACCTGAATTAGGCGAAACCGGCGAGCGATCGCGGCAATGGCCCATCCTCGCCGATACGAGGGGAAACATGCCATGCAAACCACAGGAGATGCCACAGCTCAACCCGCGCCGGATCTCGCCGCGCTGAAGTCGCGTCAGCAGTCGGCCTGGGCATCCGGCGACTATTCCGTCATCGGCGCCCGGCTGCAGATCGTCGGCGAGAATCTATGCGAGGCCCTCGACCTGCGTTCCGGCGAAAAGGTTCTCGATATTGCTGCCGGCAACGGCAATGCGACGCTTGCTGCTGCGCGTCGCTGGGCCGAGGTGACCTCGACCGACTACGTTCCTGAACTTCTGGAGCGCGGCCGAGAGCGGGCGATAGCAAACGGCCTGGCGGTGAACTTCCAGCAGGCCGACGCGGAAGCATTGCCCTTCAAGGATGCAAGCTTCGATGTCGTCGTCTCCACGTTCGGCGTCATGTTCACGCCGGATCAGGACAAGGCGGCAAAGGAAATGCTGCGCGTCTCCCGGCGCGGCGGGCGCATCGGCATGGCCAACTGGACGCCGGAGAGCTTCATCGGCCAGGTCTTCAAGACGATAGGCAAGCATATTCCGCCCATGCCGGGCGTCAGGTCGCCTGCACTCTGGGGTACGAAGGCCCGGCTGGAGGAAATGTTCGGCGGCCAGGCCGGCATCGAGGCAACGTCGCGGATGTATAATTTCCGCTATCGCTCGCCGGCACACTGGCTGGAGGTTTTCCGCACCTGGTATGGTCCCGTCTACAAGGCTTTCGAGGCTCTGCCGCAGCCGGGAAAGACGGCTCTCGAGGAGGACTTCCTCGCGCTCATCGCACGCTTCAACCGCGCCAAGGATGGCACCATGGTCGTGCCGGCGGAATATCTGGAAGTGGTGATTCACAAAGGCTGATTGCTGCGGTTATGGCAGCATCGATGCGAAAGGGTGAGGTTTGCGGCAAGCGAGCTTCGCCCCTTGCCATTACCGGCGCTGCCAGGCGGCGGCACCGGCGAGCGGGTTCCTATTGCGTCCGCAGCACCTCATTCCAGTGCGCAATCAGTCGGGCGCGTTTCACCTGGTCGAGATAGACCATGAGACCCGGGCTGACCGGCACCGGACGCAACTGTGCGCCGAGCAGTTCCTGCAGGGTATTGGCGGTGTTCTCGCCGGCAACTTCCGGGCTGACGGCCGGTATCTGCAACTCGCGCGCCATGATCGTCTGGCCTTCCTTCGACATGAAGAAGGCAAGGTATCGCCGCCCGAGTTCCGGTTCGGCGGCCGCCTGCGGCACCAGGCCTATACGTGACATCACGACCGTATAGTCCTTCGGCAACACGATGCCGACATCAGGATGACGCGAAGCCCAATCGGCCGCATAGGAACCAAGAATATTGTAGCCGAGCACGAAGCGCCCGTCGGCGACCCGCTCGAGGATCGCCGAACTCGTGGAGTAGAGTTTCACGCCGGCCGCGCCCATCGCGCCGATCACCGACCAGATGTCGCCGAACTGCTCCTGATCGCGCGCCATGAACAAAAAGCCCACGCCGGAACGTTCGATGTCATAAGTCCCGATCCGTCCATAGACCTCATTGCCCTTGCGCTTGAGGTAATCGACGAATTCTGCTCGCGAGCTCGGGACAGATTCATGAACGAAGCTCGGCTTGTGATAGACGAAGACGGCCGGTTCGAAGGTCAATGCATAGGCCGTGTTGCGCCAGTTCGCCCATTTCGGCCATTGGGCGCTCATCGGCAGATCGCTCACCTGCGCATAGCCGTCATTCGAAAGCTTTACCTGCAGGTCCATTGCAGAGGAGAAGGCGAAGTCCGCCGTCTTGTGACCTGCATCTGTCTCCTTGACGATACGGTCGTATATATCTCCTGTCAGCATGTCCTCATATTTGACCGCCACATCCGGATTGGCGTCCTGAAAGCCGGCGATCATGGGCTGGGCCAGCGGCTCGTCGAGCGAGGAATAGACGGTCAGCACCGGCGCGCCGGCATTGCCCGACCTCGCCGGATAGAAGACCTGATCCGCGACCGCAAAGCCGGGCACCAGGCACAAAAACAGAAAAAAAACGCTCCTCATCGAGCAAGAATGCCCGAGCTGCACAGGCCAGACAAGGGTCGGTTTCCAATGGTCGCTACCGTCGGGCTTCAAAGCTCGCGCTCGAAGAACAGCAGGATCGGCTTCAGATCATCGGGAATGTCGTAATAGGCGCCTCGCTCGCGAAAACCCAGGCGGCGATAGAGTTTCTGGGCAGCGACCTGCCGATGGCCGGTATCGAGCCGCATCATCCGGTAGCCATCCTTCTTGGCCTGAGCAAGGGACGCCTCACAGAGCGCCTGCGCTGCGCCGCTGCCGCGTGCCAGATCGGAAACGAAGAGCCGCTTCATCTCCAATATGCCCGGCGCGATCTCATGCTGCATCACGCAGCCGACAATCTCTCCATCCAGCCGCGCCAGGAACATTGCGCCTTGTGGTCTTGCGTGGATCTTCGGCAAATCGGCGAGCATCGCCTCGAATTTTTCCGGGCTGTAGTAAAGTTCAATCTGTGCCCGCTCGTCCGGATAATTGTCGTAGAGCCATTGTCGGAAGGCCCGGCTGAGATGCCGAACAGCATCGATCTCTTCAGGGCTTTCCACCAGTGCGACCGACAGATTCCCCATCTGCAAAGCCTCCCCGAGCTTCTCTCTTGTATTTATCATGACAGGCTGCGCCCCGCCATCGGCATGTCGGCGCATCGAAACTGGTCAACGGCGTCGCAGCGGGTCCGGCTCACGACATGCAGCGCGTTTCTTCCCTCGGCAGTTTGCTGCCGCGGGGTGTGAGTTTCCACGCACCACTCTCCATTCACCAATTACCAGAATCGCTGTGACATCGGGCGGCCGTCCCTGATAAACTCCCTCAAAAATTCGAGGGAAACATCCGTTGCGCATCCTGCTGACCGAAGACAATATCGCGCTGGCCGACGGCCTGTCGGCGATCTTGCGTGGTACGGGCCATGCCGTGGATGTCGTCCATGACGGAGCCTCGGCCAACGCCGTGATTGCAGCCGAAAATTTCGATCTCGTCATTCTTGACCTGAACCTGCCCGAGATGGACGGGCTCGATGTGCTGCGCGCCATGCGCGCTCGCGGCAGCAGGGCTGCAGTGCTTATCCTGACAGCGCGCGGTTCCCCGGAAGAACGCGTCAAAGGGTTGGATCTCGGCGCTGACGACTATCTTATAAAGCCCTTCGACATCGCCGAATTCGAGGCGCGCGTCCGCGTGCTCCTGCGTCGCCAGGCCGGGCTGCATTCCTCGACCGTCAGTTTCGGGGCGATCTCGCTCGACCTCAACTCCCGCGCCTTTTCGGCCGGTAATACCCCGCTCGATATTCCTGCCCGCGAACTCGGCCTTCTGGAAATCCTCTTCATGCGTGCTGGCAAGGTCGTCGCCAAGGAAGCAATCATGCAGTCGCTGACCGCTTTCGATGACGATATTTCGTCCAATGCCATCGAGCAATATGTCAGCCGGCTGCGGAAAAGGCTCTCGCCGCACGGCCTGACGGTCAAGACCGCACGCGGCATCGGCTATTACCTCGACAAACTGCCCGAGGCCTCATGACGGCTGCCTATTCGCTCCGGCGCCGACTGCTTTTCTGGCTGCTTGTCTCGACCGCTGTCATCGGCACGCTGGCGCTTGCCGATACCTGGCGCGAGGCCGTGCAGACATCGAATATCGTTTCCGACCGCGTGCTGGCCGGCTCGGCACTGGCGATTGCCGAACGCGTGGTCGTCGCCGAAGACGGCACGCTCGAGGTGGACATTCCCTATGTCGCGCTGGAGATGCTCACCTCGGCAGCGCAGGACCGTGTCTTCTACCGTGTCGACGGCCCGCCCGGAACGTTCATCACCGGATATCAGGCGCTTCCGGTATTGAAGGAAACGCAGGGCGATACCGCCGCCTTCGCCGACGACATCTTCCGTGGCGAGCCGATCCGCGTCGCGACCTTGGGACGATCCGCCTCGACCGGCATCCGCTCCGTGCCGTTCGTTGTCACCGTCGCAGAAACGACCATCGCCCGCCGTCAGCTCGCCCAGGCGATCCTCGTGCGCTCGGCCCTGCGTCTTGCTGTCATGATTGCCGGTGCTGCCGTCATCGTCTGGATCTCCGTCACGGTGGCACTGCGACCGCTCTACAAGCTTGGCGACGCTATCGGCGAACGCAGCCCCGACGACCTGCACCCGATCGAACAATCCGTGCCGAGCGAGGTGCAGCCGCTCGTCGATACCGTCAACTCCTTCATGGTGCGCCTGCAATCGGCCCTCGATGCGCTGCGCAATTTCACCGGCAATGCCAGCCATCAGCTGCGCACGCCGCTTGCCATCATCCGCACGCAGCTTGCCCTCTCCGTTCGCTCCAGCTCGCTGGATGAGGCACAGCACGCTGCCCTCAAGGGCGATCAGGCGGTCGCCCATGCCGAGCGCATCCTTGCGCAGCTTCTGCTCATGGCCAAGATCGATGCCGCCACCGCCAAGGAAGCGCTGACGGCCTCGGCCATCGATCTCACCGCCATCGCCCAGGAGATCACCGGCGAGCAGATCCCGCGGGCTGCCGAAGCCGGCATTGATCTCGGCTTCGAAGGTGACGGCCCTGCCATGATCCGCGCCGAACCACTGCTGATCGGCGAAATGCTGCGCAATCTTGCCGGCAACGCCATTGCCTATGCCGGCCAGGGCGCAGAAGTAACCGTGCGGATCCTTGAAGATGCCGAGACGGTGCGGCTGGAGGTCGAGGACAACGGCCCAGGCATTCCATCCGAAAAGCTCGAAGCGGTCAGAAAGCGTTTCTCGCGCGGCAATGAATCCGGTGCGCCCGGCGCCGGTCTCGGCCTGCCGATCGTTGAGGAAATCGCCAATCTTTTCAACGCGAGACTGACACTCATCCCCGGCCGCGGCGGCAGGGGCTTGAAGGCGTCGGTGACCTTCAACAGAGCTGCCTGAACGTCATCCCCGCGTTAACCTTTCTGCCTTGCATTCTTTCGCTGCATTGCACACACTGGCTTTGGGAACAGCTAAGCCGATCAACGGCGCGCGGACAAAAAGAGCAATATGTCGATCAAAGCCAGCATCTATCATCTGACCCATTATCAATATGACAAACCGGTCCGCCTCGGCCCACAGATCATCCGCCTGAAGCCCGCCTCGCATTCGAAGACGCGGGTCCTGAGCCATTCGCTGAAGGTCGCGCCGTCGAACCATTTCGTGAACCTGCAGCAGGATCCATACGGCAACTACCTCGCCCGCTTCGTCTTCCCCGACCCGGTGACCGAATTCAAGATCGAGGTGGATCTCGTTGCCGACATGACGGTTTACAATCCCTTCGACTTCTTCGTCGAAGAGGAAGCGACGATGTGGCCCTTCGACTATCCGGAAACAATCCGCGAAGACCTGTCGATATACATGAAGCCGGAAGAGCCCGGCCCGCGCCTGAGGGCCTTCCTCGAAACGCTCGACCGCTCGGAGCAGAAGACGGTCGACATGGTCGTCGGCCTGAACATGCGCCTGCAGCAGCAGATCGGCTATGTGATCCGCATGGAAGCCGGCGTCCAGACACCGGAAGAGACGCTCGAGACTGCCAAGGGCTCTTGCCGCGACACGAGCTGGCTGCTCGTCCAGATATTGCGCCACCTCGGCCTCGCCACCCGCTTCGTCTCCGGTTATCTCATCCAGCTGACCCCGGACCTCAAGGCGCTCGATGGGCCATCCGGCACGGAATATGATTTTACCGACCTTCATGCCTGGGCCGAAGTCTATCTTCCCGGCGCCGGCTGGATAGGGCTTGACCCGACCTCGGGCCTCTTGACCGGTGAGAGCCATATCCCGCTTGCCGCCACCCCGCATTTCCGCAATGCCGCGCCGATTTCGGGTGGCTATTTCGGCGAAGCCGAGACCGAATTCGCCTTCGACATGAAGGTTGCCCGCGTCGCCGAGCATCCGCGCATCACCAAACCCTTTTCCGACGACGCCTGGGACCAACTCAACGAGCTTGGCGAAAAGGTCGACCGCATCCTCGAAGCCGAAGATGTACGCCTCACCATGGGTGGCGAACCAACCTTTGTCTCCATCGACGATTTCCAGTCTGATGAATGGAACACCGAAGCCGTTGGCCCGACGAAGCGCGAAAAGGCGGATGCCTTGATTCGCCGGCTGCGCGCCCGTTTTGCTCCAAATGGCTTCCTGCACTACGGCCAGGGCAAGTGGTATCCGGGCGAAAGCCTGCCGCGCTGGACCTTCTCGCTGTACTGGCGCAAAGATGGCCTGCCGATCTGGTCGAATGACAATCTCGTTGCCACCGAGGGCCGCAACTATCAGGTCACCGAGGATGATGCCGGCCGGCTGCTGACTGCGATTGCCGGCGAACTCGATCTTTCGCCCGACTATGTCACGCCGGCCTTCGAAGACCCCGCCGAATGGCTGATCAAGGAAGCGAGCCTACCCGAAAACGTTGATCCTTCGAACTCCAAGCTGGAGAATGCAGAGGAGCGCAGCCGTATCGCCCGCGTCTTCGATCGCGGTCTGACCCGCCCGACCGGCTACGTTCTGCCCGTTCAGGCATGGAACGCGCGCGCCACCGGTCGCAGCTGGACGAGCGAGAAATGGTCGACACGGCGCGGCCGGATCTTCCTCATGCCGGGCGACAGTCCGGTCGGCTACCGCCTTCCGCTCAACTCCCTCGCCTATATCCCGCCGTCGCAATATCCCTACATCAATCCGCTCGACCCCTTCGTGCAACGACCCGGACTACCGGATTTCGCACGAGATAGCGGCAGAGCGTTGCAGGCCGCACACTTCCAGCCTTTCACCGGGCAGCAACCGACCATGCCGCAGTCGGCCAGCGAAATTGGCGGACACATCCGTACCGCCCTTTCCGTCGAGCCGCGCGATGGCCGCCTCTGCGTATTCATGCCACCAACCGAGACGCTCGAAGATTATCTCGATCTCATCGCCTCGACCGAACGCGCCGCCGCCGCTCTCGGCCTTGCCGTCCATATCGAAGGCTACGCGCCGCCACAGGATGAGCGCATCAACGTCATCCGCGTGGCGCCCGACCCTGGCGTCATCGAGGTCAACATTCACCCTTCCTCGACCTGGAAGGAGACGGTGGACATCACCACCGCCATTTACGAGGAAGCGCGAGAGAGCCGCCTCGGCGCCGATAAATTCATGATCGACGGCCGCCACACCGGCACCGGCGGCGGCAATCACGTCGTCGTCGGCGGTAGCAATCCGAACAACAGTCCGTTCCTGCGCCGTCCGGACCTGCTGAAAAGCCTGGTGCTGCACTGGCAACGCCATCCGTCGCTCTCCTATCTCTTCTCCGGCCTCTTCATCGGCCCGACCAGCCAGGCGCCACGCATCGACGAAGCCCGTCACGACAGTCTCTACGAACTGGAAATCGCGCTGGCGCAGATCCCCGCTCCCGGACGCGGCCTGCAGCCCCTGCCCTGGCTTGTCGATCGCCTGTTCCGCAACCTGCTGATCGACGTGACCGGAAATACCCATCGCGCCGAAATCTGCATCGACAAGCTCTTCTCACCCGACGGCCCGACCGGCCGCCTCGGCCTCGTCGAATTTCGTGGCTTCGAAATGCCGCCGAATGCCCGCATGTCGCTCGCCCAGCAATTGCTGGTGCGGGCACTCATCGCCCGCTTCTGGACGAATCCGGCCGAAGGCCGGTTCGTGCGCTGGGGCACGTCACTGCATGACCGTTTCATGCTGCCGCACTATGTCTGGCAGGACTTCCTCGATGTGCTCTCCGACCTTCGTGAAAACGGGTTCGATCTCAGCTCCGACTGGTTCAAGGCTCAACTCGAATTCCGCTTCCCCTTCTGCGGCGAAGTCGAATACGAGGGCTCGAAGCTGGAGTTGCGCCAGGCGCTGGAGCCCTGGCACGTCATGGGTGAACAAGGAGCGGTCGGCGGCACGGTGCGCTACGTCGATTCGTCCGTCGAACGCCTGCAGGTTCGCCTCGAATCCAGCAATGCCTCGCGCTACGCCGTCACCTGCAACGGGCGCATCGTACCGCTGACGCCGACGGGCACATCTGGCGTGTCGATCGCAGGCGTGCGTTTCAAGGCTTGGCAGCCGGCTTCCGGTTTACATCCCGTGCTGCCCGTGAATACGCCTTTGACTTTTGATATTTATGATACATGGTCGAAACGTTCGATTGGCGGCTGCATCTATCACGTTGCCCATCCGGGCGGGCGGAACTATGACACCTTCCCGGTCAACGGCAACGAGGCGGAAGCGCGCCGCCTCGCCCGCTTCGAACCGTGGGGACACACGGCGGGCGGTTATATTCCGCGCGCCGAGACGGTCTCGCCTGAATTCCCGCTCACGCTGGATCTGAGGCGACCCGCTGGAATTTGAAGAAACTGGGTCTGATGGGCAAGAAGCCTGCATTGGAATTGAGGGACGAAATCGAGGAACGCGCCGACGCGGATGCGGCCTTCGACTATGCTCCCTTGCCCGGCATCGCCGACGAGATGGTGGACAACAGCGGCGCAATCCGCCCGGTCTGGCAGCGTTTCCTCGCCCATCTGAACCTCATGCCGGAAAGGGATCTGGCCGAGCGTTTCGCCCGCGCCGACCGCTACCTGCGTGATGCAGGCGTCTTCTATCGCGCCTACGGCGCCAAAGGCAGCGGCGAGCGCGCCTGGCCGCTCTCACACATTCCGGTTTTGATCGACGAGCGCGAATGGCAGGCTCTTTCGGCGGGCCTTGTGCAGCGCGCCAATCTCCTCGAAGCGATGGTTGCCGATATCTATGGCGACAACAAGCTCGTCGAGGAAGGCATTCTGCCACCCGCGCTCATCGCCGCCAATCCGGAATTTCAGCGATCTCTGGTTGGCGTAAAGCCGGCGGCCGGGCACTATCTGCATTTCTGCGCCTTCGAAATCGGTCGCGGCCCCGACGGCAACTGGTGGGTGCTCGCTGATCGCACGCAGGCGCCATCCGGCGCGGGCTTCGCGCTTGAAAACCGCGTGGCGACCACGCGATCCTTCTCCGACGTTTATGCCGAAACACCGGTTCACCGCCTCGCTTCCTTCTTCGGCGCCTTCCGCGACGCTCTGCAGACGATGAAACATTCGGGCGACGACCGCATCGCGGTTCTGACGCCCGGCCCGGCCAACGAGACTTATTACGAACACGCCTATATCGCCCGCTACCTCGGTTTCATGCTGCTGGAGGGGGAGGACCTGACTGTCGTCAACGGCCGTGTCATGGTTCGCACCGTCGCCGGCCTGAAGCCGATTGGCGTGCTCTGGCGGCGTCTCGATTCCGCCTATGCCGATCCGCTGGAGCTAAACCAAAACTCTCATATCGGCACGCCTGGCCTTGTCGAAGCGTTGCGCGCCGAAACCGTCACAATCGTCAATGCGCTCGGCACCGGTGTTCTGGAAACGCGCGCCCTGCTCGCCTTCATGCCCGCCGTCTGTCGCCAGTTACTGGGCGAGGATCTTCGCCTGCCCTCCATCGCGACATGGTGGTGCGGCCAGAAGGACGAACGCGACCACGTGGCGACCAACATCGAAAAGATGGTGATCGGCCCTGCCTATTCCCGCGCCCCCTTCTTCGATGATAGTGGCGAATCCGTTCTCGGCTCGTCGCTGCGCGCGACTGCGAAGACTTCGATTGCGGATTGGCTGACGAGCGACGGTGCAAAACTCGTCGGTCAGGAAGTCGTCACCCTCTCGACGACGCCAGCCTGGGTCAACGGCAAACTGACGCCCCGGCCGATGTCGTTGCGCGTATTCGCCGCCCGTACCGCCAACGGCTGGCAGATCATGCCCGGCGGCTTTGCCCGTATCGGCGCGGGAGACGATGCCGCCGCGATCGCAATGCAATCCGGCGGTGCTGCGGCCGACGTCTGGATCGTCAGCGACAAGCCGGTCGAGCGCCACACGCTCCTGCCCGCCGAAGGCAGCTTCACCCGCAACATGCCGGGCAGCCTGCCCAGCCGTGCGGCCGACAACCTCTTCTGGCTCGGCCGCTATATCGAGCGCGCCGAGGGAGCGCTACGCATCCTGCGCGCCTGGCACGGACGCTACGCCGAAGCTGCCGACCCCAGCCAACCGCTGCTTGCCGACGTCACGCAATATCTTGCCGCCGTCGATATCGACACGACCGAACCGGTGCCGGAATCGCTGCTGCGCAATATCGACAGCGCCGTCTATTCGGCGAGCAATATCCGTGACCGCTTCTCGCCGGATGGATGGCTGGCACTGAACGATCTCGCCAAGACCGCCCGCCGCTTCCACTCGACCATCCTGGCCGGCGACGATGCCAGCCATGCGATGACCATCCTGCTGCGCAAGCTCGCGGGCTTTGCCGGTCTCGTGCATGAAAACATGTACCGCTTCACCGGCTGGCGCTTTCTCTCGCTTGGCCGATATATTGAACGCGGCCTGCATATGACACGGCTTCTCGGCCACATGTCCGGCCCGGAAGCACCCGATGGCGCGCTCGACATGCTGCTCGAAATCGGCGACAGCGTCATGACCCATCGCCGGCGCTACAACGTTAATACTGCCCGGCTGACAGTCACCGATCTTCTGGCGCTCGATCCTCTTAATCCGCGCTCGATCCTCTTCCAGATGAACGAGATCCATCGCGAAGTCGAACAGCTTCCGAACGCCTTCATCAACGGCCAGATGTCGCCCTTCTACCGCGAGGCGATGCGGCTGCATTCCGGTCTGGCTGTCATGACCCCGGAGACAATGAACGGTGATGTCTATCACAGGCTCGAACGCGAGTTGGAACATCTCTCCGATCTCCTGGCGCAGACCTACCTCGGATGACGGCCGTGCTCTACGATCTCACCCTGCACATGGGCTACAGCTACGACACGCCGGCATCCGGCGCGCGCCATATCATGCGTCTCATGCCACTCTCGCTGACGAACCGTCAGCGGCTTGTCGCAGGCTCGATCAGCATTTCGCCGCAGCCGGACGAACAGTCGCATTTCGTCGATTTCTTTCAGCATCCGGCAACGTCCTTCCTGCTGCGCTCGCCGCATGAAACGCTCGATATCCGCATGCAGGCCCGCGTCCAGGTCGAAAGCCAGGTCATATCGGCGGATTTCTCGCCGTTGCTGGCGGATCTGCCGGACGAGGTCTCGGGGATCTGGTCGCTCGATCCTGAATCGCCCCACCATTTCCTTGGCGACAGTCCGCGCCTGACGGAAACCAAGGCGATCAGCGAATACGCAAAGACCTGTGTCCAGCCATCGCTGACCGTCATGCAGATCGCTTATGCGCTTAGCGCCCGCATCAACAAGGATTTCACTTACGATCCGGAAGCGACGACCGTCGACACGACGCCGCTGGAGTCCTTCAAGTTGAAGCGCGGCGTCTGCCAGGACTTCACGCATGTCATGATCCTTGCGCTGCGCAGCCTCGGCATTCCCGCCGGTTATGTCTCCGGTTTCCTGCGCACCATCCCGCCGCCGGGCAAGGAGCGGCTAGAGGGCGCTGATGCCATGCATGCCTGGGTCCGCGTCTGGTGCGGCGAGATGGCCGGCTGGATCGAGCTCGATCCCACCAACAATATCCCTGCTGGAACCGACCATATCGTCGTCGCATATGGCCGCGACTATGCTGATGTCGCTCCCGTGATCGGGGTGCTCAAGAGTTACGGCAGCCAGCGTTCCGTGCAGGCAGTGGACGTAATTCCGCTCAAATAATCCCGAAACTGGAAAAAACAGCCAGTTGCCGACAATTTTACACACTGGCTTTAGCGGCCATTAAAGTCATCTGGTCCATGAAGAGCCTGATAGGGCTCCTTTGAACCGGTGGACATGATGAACACCCTGCATTCGCTTTTTGATCGCCTGCGGCGCGACGGTGGCGGCAATTTCGGTATCATGACGGCCATCCTGCTGCCTGTGCTTATCGGCACTGCGGGCCTGGCGATCGACTACTCGAATGCGATCCTCTCCAAACGTACGCTGCAGGAAGCCACGGATGCCGGCGCGCTGGCGGCCGCAACTGCACTTGCCAACGGAACGGCGACCAACGCCGCCGCAGCCGAGACCATAGCAAAGGATTTCGTCAGCGGTCAGATGGCCAATTATCTGGATACCTCGGCCATGGACAGCATCAAGGCCGGAACGAGCGTCAAGGTCGATACCAGCACGACAGCAACCAGCAAGAGCTATAAGGTAACGGTCAACAGCTCCTATGCGATCCCCACCACGCCGTTAATCGGCGTTCTCGGCTACAAGACAATGAATATCGGAGCCTCGAGCTCGACTTCGAGCGGCACCAGCGATACCAAGACTGCCCTCTCGATGGAACTTGTGCTCGACCAATCTGGGTCGATGGGCGACAAAACCTCAACTTGCGCCACCTATGACGGCACGAAATGCAAGACTTACGTCATTAAGATCGATGCATTGAAGAAAGCAGCCAGCGCTCTCTTCACGGCATTGAACACCGCCGATCCCGACCACAACCTCGTGCGGACCGGTGCGTATTCTTATAACAACGGCCTAATCTACAAAGATGCGAAAAAGACCCAGATTAAAAGCATGAGTGGCATGGTTTGGGGCACCGCTACGACCTCGACCTATGTTAACAGCATTACCGCAAGCGGCGGTACAGATGCGGCAGAGCCGATGAGGCAAGCGACTCTTTCAATTGCCAAAGCCTCGGACGGTTCGGATGTCGAGAGTCAAGCGCACGCAACCAAGGACAACAAAATCGTATCCCGCTATATTATCCTGATGACCGATGGCGAAATGACCGGCAACACAGGCGTATGGCAAAAGACATATGACCAAAATGTTCGTGACCAGTGCGACGCTACCAAGCTCGCGGGCATCAAGATTTTTACCGTCGCCTTTATGGCTCCGGACAAAGGCAAGCAACTGCTCCAATATTGTGCTTCGCCGGGCGGCAACTATTACGAAGCCGAAACAATGGAAAATCTGGTAGCTTCCTTTACCAGCATTGCAAAGGAAGCAACCAAAGCTCTTACCCTGCTTACAAACTGACCGCCGCAGTCATAATCTACCGCAGCAAAAAGCCGCTCCGGAACAAACCGGGGCGGCTTTTCGTTTAAACTTTATTCGGCCCATCAGATCGGGAAAACCGATTGAAATCAAGTCCCTTGGGCCTGTCGAATATGAAGGTTCCGCAAATTTTTCGTTTGCCCAATTCCCTTGTTGCAAGTGCGTGATAACGGTGCATAAACTGCCCTGTCGGTGCAAGCGACAAATCGATTGAATCAGGCGTAAGATACTGTAACCAAATCAAAATTGGCGAGACCTGACATGAATACTGTTTCGAAGCCGACCATCCTCTCCCCAGCTCCGCGCAGTTCCCGGCCAGAAATCCTCGCTGAGGAAATTATCGAGCGTCTGACCTACCGCATCGGCAAGGATGCCAAGGTCGCAAAGCCGCATGACTGGCTGACCGCAACCATTCTGGTGGTGCGTGACCGCATCATCGACAAGTGGATGGAATCCACCCGCAAGGTCTACGAGACTGGCGCCAAGCGCGTCTATTACATGTCGCTCGAATTCCTGATCGGCCGCCTGATGCGCGATGCCGTGTCCAACCTCAACCTTATGGAAGAGGTTCGCGACGCGCTGGCGTCGCTCGGCGTCGATGTCACCGTCATTGCGGGCCTCGAGCCCGATGCAGCCCTCGGCAATGGCGGTCTCGGCCGTCTCGCCGCCTGTTTCATGGAATCGATGGCCACTGTTGACGTGCCGGCCTATGGCTACGGCATCCGCTACGTTCACGGCCTTTTCCGCCAGCAGATGGCGGACGGCTGGCAGGTAGAGCTCCCCGAAAACTGGCTTGCGCACGGCAATCCCTGGGAATTCGAGCGCCGCGAAAGCGCCTATGAAGTCGGATTCGGCGGATCGATCGAAGTCATTGCCGGTCATGATGAACAGCCGCGCTATGTCTGGAAGCCGGCCGAGCGTGTCATCGCAGCCGCCTTCGACACGCCTGTCGTCGGCTGGCGCGGCAAGCGCGTCAATACGCTTCGCCTCTGGTCGGCACAGCCGATCGACCCGATCCTGCTCGATGCTTTCAACGCCGGCGACCACATCGGCGCGCTCCGCGAGAGCAACAAGGCCGAAAGCCTCACCCGCGTGCTCTATCCTGCAGACGCAACGCCCGCCGGTCAGGAACTGCGCTTGCGCCAGGAATATTTCTTCTCGTCGGCCTCGCTGCAGGACATCCTTCGCCGTCACCTGCAGCAGTATGACGACTTCACCTCGCTGCCGGACAAGGTCGCGATCCAGCTCAACGATACCCATCCGGCAGTCTCCGTCGCTGAACTGACCCGCCTGCTCTGCGACGTGCACGGCATGGACTTCGATACGGCCTGGGATATCACTCGCCGTACCTTCTCCTACACCAATCACACGCTTCTTCCTGAAGCGCTGGAAAGCTGGCCGGTTCCACTCTTCGAGCGCTTGCTGCCGCGCCACATGCAGATCATCTACGCGATCAACGCCAAGATCCTGATCGAAGCGCGCAAGGCGCGCAATTTCTCCGATACGGAAATCCGCTCGATCTCGCTGATCGACGAGAACGGTGATCGTCGCGTACGCATGGGCAACCTCGCTTTCGTCGGCTCACACTCGATCAACGGCGTCTCGGCGCTGCACACCGACCTGATGAAGGTCACGGTCTTTGCAGACCTGCACAAACTCTACCCTGACCGCATCAACAACAAGACCAACGGCATTACACCTCGCCGCTGGCTGCAACAGTGCAATCCGGGTCTCACCAATCTGGTGCGCGAAGCGATCGGCGATGAATTCCTCGATGACGCCGAAAAGCTGCGTGCACTCGACAAATTTGCCACGGACCCGAGCTTCCAACAAAAATTCGCCGCCGTGAAGCGCGCCAACAAGGTGGCGCTATCCAATCTCGTCGCCAGCCGCATGGGCGTGAAGCTCGATCCGTCTGCCATGTTCGACATCCAGATCAAGCGCATCCACGAATACAAGCGCCAGCTCCTCAATATCGTCGAAGCCGTTGCGCTCTACGATCAGATCCGCTCGCATCCGGAGCTGGACTGGGTGCCGCGTGTAAAACTCTTTGCCGGCAAGGCGGCACCGAGCTATTACAACGCCAAGCTCATCATCAAGCTCATCAACGACGTCGCCCGTACCATCAACAGCGACCCGTCGGTCCGCGGCCTGCTGAAAGTCGTTTTCGTGCCGAACTACAATGTCTCGCTTGCGGAAGTCATGGTCCCGGCCGCCGACCTTTCCGAGCAGATCTCGACGGCCGGCATGGAAGCATCAGGCACCGGCAACATGAAGTTCGGCCTGAACGGCGCACTGACGATCGGCACGCTCGACGGCGCCAATGTCGAGATGCGCGACAATGTCGGCGAGGACAATATCGTCATCTTCGGCCTGCAGGCCGATGAAGTCGCCAAGATCCGTAGCGAGGGCCACAATCCCCGTGCGATCATCGAAGGTTCGCGTGAGCTGTCGCAGGCGCTGGCCGCCATCAGCTCCGGCGTTTTCTCTCCCGATGACCGCAACCGCTACACCGGTCTCATCGATGGCATCTATTCCCACGACTGGTTCATGGTCGCCGGCGATTTCGATGCCTATGCTGCCGCCCAGCGCGAGGTCGACCAGATCTGGACCAACCAGTCCTCCTGGTACCAGAAGACGATCAACAATACGGCGCGGATGGGCTGGTTCTCGTCCGACCGCACGATCCGGCAATATGCAGACGAGATCTGGAGAGCTTGATGAAGCCGCCGAAAGCTGCCCCTGAAGTGAAGCTTCCCTGGGAAATTTCGGCAGACGAAATCGCGGCAATCTTCAGTGGATCGCATGCCAATCCCTTTGCCGTCCTGGGCGTGCACCAGGCCGGCGACACCTTCATCACCAGGTGCTTCCTTCCGGGCGCTGAAGCTGTCACGGCAATGACGCTGGATGGAACACCGATCGGCGAGCTCCACCAGCTCCATCCTGACGGTGTTTTCGGCGGGCAGATTTCCGTGACAAACCTCCAGCCCGTTCGTTATCGTGCCCGGCGCGCCGACGCCGAATGGGCAGTGACGGACCCATACAGCTTCGGCCCTGTACTCGGGCCGATGGACGATTATTACGCCAGGCAGGGTTCGCATCTCCGGCTCTTCGACAAGATGGGTGCCCATCGCATCAAGCATGAAGGCGGGACCGGCATCCATTTTGCCGTCTGGGCACCGAACGCCCAGCGCGTTTCCGTCGTCGGCGATTTCAACAATTGGGACGGACGACGTCATGTCATGCGCTTCCGTTCCGACAGCGGCATCTGGGAAATCTTTGCTCCCGATGTTCCGCTTGGCGTTCCCTACAAATTCGAAATCCGCGGTCAGGATGGCGTCCTTCTGCCGTTGAAGGCGGACCCCTTCGCCCGCCGCAGCGAACTTCGTCCGAAAACGGCCTCGGTGACGGCTGCCGAACTGGTGCAGGATTGGCAGGACGAGGAGCATCTGAAGCACTGGCGCGAAACCGACAAGCGCCGGCAACCGATCAGTATCTACGAGGTGCACGCGGGCTCCTGGCAGCGCCGGCAGGACGGCTCCATGCTGTCCTGGGACGAACTTGCCTCGAGCCTCATCCCCTATTGTGTCGACATGGGCTTCACCCATATCGAATTCCTGCCGATCACCGAACACCCCTATGACCCCTCCTGGGGCTACCAGACGACTGGCCTTTACGCGCCGACCGCCCGCTTCGGCGAGCCGGAAGGTTTTGCCCGTTTCGTCAACGGCTGTCACAAGGTTGGCATCGGCGTCATACTTGATTGGGTGCCCGCACATTTCCCGACCGACGAACATGGTCTGGGCTGGTTCGACGGTACCGCTCTTTACGAACACGCCGATCCGCGAAAGGGCTTTCATCCGGACTGGAACACGGCGATCTACAATTTCGGGCGCACCGAAGTCGTCTCCTACCTCGTCAACAATGCGCTCTACTGGGCCGAGAAATTCCATCTCGACGGCCTGCGTGTCGATGCGGTCGCATCAATGCTCTACCTCGACTATTCGCGCAAGCACGGCGAATGGATCCCGAACGAGTATGGCGGCAATGAAAACCTGGAAGCGGTCCGCTTCCTGCAGAATCTCAATACCCGCATCTACGGCGAGCATCCCGGTGTCATGACCATCGCGGAGGAATCGACGTCCTGGCCGAAGGTGTCCCAGCCGGTCCACGAAGGCGGCCTCGGCTTCGGCTTCAAGTGGAACATGGGCTTCATGCACGACACGCTGAGCTACATGAGCCGCGATCCCATCCATCGCAGGCATCACCATAATGAGCTGACCTTCGGCCTGCTCTATGCCTATTCGGAGAATTTCGTCCTGCCGCTGTCGCATGACGAAGTCGTGCACGGCAAGGGTTCGCTGATCGCCAAGATGCCCGGCGACGACTGGCAGAAATTCGCAAATCTGCGCGCCTACTATGCCTTCATGTGGGGTTATCCCGGCAAGAAGCTGCTCTTCATGGGGCAGGAATTCGCTCAATGGGCCGAATGGAGCGAAAACAAATCGCTCGACTGGAACCTGCTGCAATACCGCATGCACGAAGGCATGCGTCGCCTGGTGCGCGACCTCAACTTCACCTACCGCAGCAAGGCAGCACTCCACGCCCGCGACTGTGAGGGCGACGGCTTCGAATGGCTGATTGCGGACGATTACGAGAACTCTGTCTTTGCCTGGCTGCGCAAGGCGCCCGGCCAGAAGCCTGTCGTCGTCATCAGCAACCTTACACCTGTCTATCGCGAGAACTATTCGATCCGGCTGCCTTCGCCGGGGCGCTGGCGGGAAATCCTCAATACCGATGCCGACATCTATGGGGGCAGCGGAAAAGGCAATGGCGGGCGCGTGCAGGCCGTCGATGCCGGCGGCGAGATCAGCTGCTCGATAACCCTGCCGCCGCTGGCGACGATCATGCTTGAACCTGAGAATTAGTGACTGGTGGGAGGAGAAAATGGTAGAAAAACGCATTCAGCCACTTGCCCGCGATGCAATGGCCTATGTTCTGGCCGGCGGTCGGGGAAGTCGCCTCAAGGAACTGACGGACCGGCGCGCCAAGCCAGCCGTCTATTTCGGCGGCAAGGCGCGCATCATCGACTTCGCATTGTCCAATGCCTTGAATTCCGGCATCCGCCGTATCGGCGTCGCCACGCAGTACAAGGCGCATTCGCTGATCCGCCATATGCAGCGCGGCTGGAACTTCTTCCGTCCGGAACGAAATGAAAGCTTCGATATCCTGCCAGCCTCCCAGCGCGTCTCCGAGACGCAATGGTATGAAGGCACCGCCGACGCCGTCTATCAGAACATCGATATCATCGAGGATTACGGCGTCGAATACATGGTCATCCTCGCCGGCGACCATGTCTACAAGATGGACTACGAATACATGCTCCAGCAGCATGTCGATTCCGGCGCTGATGTAACGATCGGCTGCCTGGAAGTACCGCGCATGGAAGCGGTCGGATTCGGCGTCATGCATGTCAACGAGAAGGACGAGATCTTCGCCTTCATCGAAAAGCCGGCCAACCCGCCGGGCATTCCTGACAAACCGGATTTCGCGCTGGCCTCGATGGGCATCTACGTCTTCCGCACGAAGTTCCTGCTCGATCTGTTGCGCCGCGATGCGGCCGACCCGACCTCAAGCCGAGACTTTGGCAAGGACATTATCCCTTACATCGTCAAGAACGGTAAGGCCGTTGCTCATCGCTTCGCCAAGTCCTGCGTGCGTTCGGATTTCGAGCACGAGCCCTACTGGCGCGACGTAGGGACGATCGACGCCTATTGGCAGGCCAATATCGACCTGACGGCCATCGTCCCCGCTCTCGATATCTATGACAAGTCCTGGCCGATCTGGACCTATGCCGAGATCACTCCACCGGCGAAATTCGTCCATGACGACGAAGACCGCCGCGGCTCGGCAACCTCGTCCGTCGTCGCCGGCGACTGCATCATCTCAGGCGCAAGCCTTAACCGGAGCCTTCTCTTCACTGGTGTCAGGGCCAATTCCTTCTCCAAGCTGGACGGAGCGGTCATTCTGCCCAATGTGAAGATCGGCCGGCGCGCGCAGCTCAAGAACGTTGTGATCGACCACGGTGTCGTCATCCCGGAAGGTCTTGTCGTTGGCGAGGACCCAGAACTCGACGCGCGGCGCTTCAGACTGACGGAAAGCGGCATTTGCCTGATCACGCAACCGATGATCGACAAGCTGGATATCTGACTTATGAAAGTTCTTTCGGTCTCGTCCGAAGTCTTCCCTTTGATCAAGACAGGGGGCCTTGCCGATGTGGCAGGCGCCCTGCCCATAGCCCTCAAATCCTTCGGCGTTGAAACCAAGACCCTCATGCCCGGCTATCCCAGCGTCATGAAGATGCTGCAGAACCCGGTCGTCCGCCTGGAGCTTCCGGATCTGCTCGGCCAGCCGGCAAGAATATTGGAGGTGGAGCATCAGGGTCTCGACATCCTCGTGCTTGACGCTCCAGCCTATTACGACCGCCCCGGCGGTCCCTATCTCGATACGACAGGCAAGGATCATCCGGACAATTGGCGCCGTTTTGCCGCCCTGTCGCTGGCAGGCTCCGAGATCGCCGCAGGCCTGCTGCCGGGCTGGCGGCCTGATCTGGTGCATGCCCATGACTGGCAGGCCGCGCTGGTGCCAGTCTATATGCGCTATTACCCGACGCCCGAGCTGCCGAGCATCCTGACGATCCACAATATTGCCTTCCAGGGTCAATTTGGCGCCGACATCTTCCCCGGCCTGCGTCTGCCGCCCCATGCCTTTGCCACCGAAAGTATAGAATATTATGGCACCGTCGGCTTCCTGAAGGGTGGCCTGCAGACTGCCACGGCCCTCACCACGGTCAGCCCCTCCTATGCCGACGAAATCCTGACCTCTGAATTCGGCATGGGACTGGAAGGTGTCATCGCCAGCCGCCGCAACGTGTTGCACGGTATTGTCAACGGCATCGACGCCGACATCTGGAATCCGGCGACCGATCCGGTCGTCCACACGCATTACGGCCCGACGACGCTGAAAAATCGGCTCGAAAACCGCAGGTCGATCGAGGAATTCTTCCATCTCGACCATGACGATGCGCCGATCTTCTGCGTCATCAGCCGCCTGACCTGGCAAAAGGGCATGGATCTTGTCGCAAGCACTGCCGACAGGATCGTCGCACTCGGCGGCAAGCTCGTGGTGCTGGGATCCGGCGAGGCAGCCCTCGAAGGCGCGCTGCTGGCCGCCGCCCATCGTAATCCCGGCCGTATCGGCGTTTCCATCGGCTACAACGAGCCGATGTCGCACCTCATGCAGGCTGGCTGCGACGCGATCATCATACCCTCGCGCTTCGAACCTTGCGGTCTCACCCAGCTCTATGGACTGCGTTACGGCTGCGTGCCGATCGTGGCGCGCACCGGCGGTCTCAACGACACCGTCATCGACGCCAACCATGCCGCACTTGCGGCAAAGGTGGCGACAGGCATACAATTCGCACCCGTAAACGAAGAAAGCATGCTACAGGCACTGCGCCGCGCCATGCACCTTTACGCGGATCAAAAAGTCTGGACCCAATTGCAAAAGCAAGGCATGAAGTCGGATGTCTCTTGGGAGAAGAGCGCCGAACGTTATGTTGCCCTGTATTCAAGCCTCGTCTCGAAAGGCATGTGAGCTAAAATGATCAAGTCCGTTCCCTCCACGCCCTATCAGGACCAGAAACCCGGCACCTCGGGTCTGCGCAAGAAGGTTCCCGTCTTCCAGCAGCCGAACTATGCGGAGAACTTCATCCAGTCGATCTTCGATTCACTGGAAGGCTATCAGGGCAAGTGCTTGGTCATCGGCGGCGACGGACGCTACTACAATCGCGAAGTCATCCAGAAGGCGATCAAGATGGCCGCCGCCAATGGCTTCGGCAAGGTCATGGTGGGCAAGGGCGGCATACTTTCGACACCGGCAGCCTCTCACATCATCCGCAAGTACAAGGCTTTCGGCGGCATCATTCTCTCGGCCAGCCATAATCCTGGTGGCCCGACCGAAGACTTCGGCATCAAATACAACGTCAACAATGGCGGCCCGGCGCCGGAAAAGATCACCGACGCGATCTTTGCCCGCTCCAAGGTGATCGACAGCTACAAGATTGCCGATTTCGCCGACGTCAACATCGATCGCATCGGCAAGGAAGAGTTGCCGGGTGGCACGATCCTCTCGGTTATCGACCCGGTCGAAGACTATGCCGCGCTGATGGAAGAACTCTTCGATTTCGGCGCGATCCGTAATCTCATCAGCCTTGGCTTCCGCATCGCCTTCGATGCCATGAGCGCCGTGACTGGCCCCTATGCCAAGGAGATCTTCGAGAACCGTCTCGGCTCTCCCTCGGGCTCCGTTCGCAATTTCATGCCACTCCCGGATTTTGGCGGCCATCATCCGGATCCGAACCTCGTTCATGCCAAGGAGCTCTACGACGAGATGATGGGTGAGGATGCGCCCGATTTCGGCGCCGCATCCGACGGCGACGGCGACCGCAACCTCATTATCGGCCGCGGCATTTTCGTAACCCCGTCCGACAGTCTTGCGATCCTTGCTGCGAATGCCAATCTGGCGCCCGGCTATTCCGGCGGCCTCGCCGGTATCGCACGCTCCATGCCGACATCGGGCGCGGCCGACCGCGTGGCTGAAAAGCGCGGCATCGGCATTTACGAGACCCCGACCGGCTGGAAATTCTTCGGCAACCTGCTCGACGCCGGCATGGCGACGATCTGCGGCGAAGAAAGCGCCGGCACCGGTTCGAACCATGTCCGCGAGAAGGACGGTCTCTGGGCCGTCCTGCTGTGGCTGAACGTTCTGGCCGTACGCGGTGAAAGCGTGCAGGACATCGTGACCCAGCATTGGCAGACTTACGGCCGCAATTATTATTCCCGTCATGACTATGAAGGTGTCGACAGCGATGCCGCAAACGGCCTGGTGGACAACCTGCGCGCCCAGCTTTCTACGCTGCCCGGGAAGACCTTCGGCGATCTGACCGTCGAAAAAGCAGATGATTTCGCCTATCACGATCCGGTCGACAAATCGGTCAGCGAACATCAGGGTATCCGCGTCCTGTTTGCGGGCGGCTCCCGCGTGGTCTTCCGCCTTTCCGGCACCGGCACGTCTGGCGCAACCCTTCGCGTCTATATCGAGCGCTATGAGCCGGATTCGACTCGCCATAATATCGAAACGCAGGAAGCGCTCGCGGATCTGATCGCGGCCGCCGAAAGCATCGCAAACATTCGTGAGCGCACGGGACGCAACGAGCCGACCGTGATCACCTGATCCCGGGGGGCATATGGGGGGCAACAGTTCCGCGCAGGGCGGCGCCATCGTTTTCGAAACAGGCGTTGAATTTTCTGTCTGGTCGCATCATGCAGCGCAGATTGATCTCTGCCTCTTCGACGATGCCGACAAGGAATATGCAAGGCTCCCCATGGCCCGCGACAGCGACCATGTTTTCCGCCTTTTCGTCGATGGATTGAAGGAAGGCGCCCGCTACGGCTACCGGGCGGATGGTATCTATGCTCCGGACAACGGCCTCTGGTTCGACCCTTCAAAACTGCTGATCGATCCCTATGCCAAGGCAGTCGACGGGCCATTCCACTACGATCCGCGTCTTGGCATCTTCGGTGAAGATACGCAGCATCTGATACCGAAGTCGGTCGTCACCAAGGACGCGCCTGTCAAGATTCAAAAGCCGCTCTTCAAACCGGGCGGCTTTATTTACGAGGTGGCCGTCAAGCCCTTCACCATACTGCATCCAGACGTGCCGGAAGCTCAGCGCGGCACGGTCGCCGCCCTTGCCCATCCCTCCGTCGTCGCTCATCTGAAACGCATTGGCGTCGATGCCGTCGAGCTTATGCCCATCACCGCCTGGATCGACGAACGCCATCTGCCGCCGCTTGGACTGACGAATGGCTGGGGCTACAATCCTGTCGCCTTCATGGCGCTCGACCCGCGTATCGTGCCAGGAGGTATCGCAGAGCTGAGCGACACCGTGGCGAAGCTGCATGAGGAAGGGATCGCCGTCATCCTCGACCTCGTTTTCAACCATACGGGCGAAAGCGACCGCTACGGCACGACGCTGTCACTCCGCGGTCTCGATAATCTCAGCTACTATCGCTACGTGGCGGATCGGCCATCCGTGCTCGTCAACGATACCGGCACCGGCAATACGGTTGCTTGCGACCATCCCCATGTCCAGCGGCTCATCATCGACAGCCTGCGCCATTTCGTCCGTAATGCAGGCATCGACGGCTTCCGCTTCGATCTGGCTCCGGTTCTCGGCCGCACGGCAAACGGTTTCGACCGGAACGGCACGCTGGCTGCAATTCTCGCCGACGATCTGCTCGGCGATCGCATCATGATTGCCGAGCCCTGGGATATCGGTCCAAGCGGCTATCAGCTCGGCAACTTTCCGGCACCGTTCCAGGAATGGAACGACCGTGCCCGCGATGACGTCAGGTGCTATTGGCGCGGTGATGACTGGAAGACTGGTTCACTCGCGACGGTGCTCGCCGGCTCGTCGAACATCTTCTCGGCCAACGGCGGAACAGAAACCCGCAGTGTCAATTTCCTCGCCGCCCATGACGGTTTCACGCTCATGGACCTCGTGTCGTACAACGGCAAGCACAACGAGGCGAACGGTGAGAACAATCGCGACGGCCACAACGAGAACCATTCCTGGAACAACGGCGTCGAAGGCGAAACCGCCTATCCTGTCATCCGTGAACGCCGCAAGGCTGATGTCAGGGCGCTGATCTCCACCCTCTTTGCCAGCCGCGGCAGCATCATGCTGACCGCCGGAGACGAAGGTGGTCGCACGCAGCATGGCAACAACAATGCCTATTGTCAGGACAACGAGATCACCTGGGTCGACTGGAAGCAGCTGGACGAGGGCCTGATCGCCCACACAGCCTTCGTCGCAGCGCTTCGCCACCGCTTCTCGGTCTTCTCCGACCTGGGCTTCTTCTCCGGTAACGGCGATGTGGAATGGATTTCGCTCTCCGGCGAGCCGATGACAACAGGCGAATGGGAAACGCCGTCTTTCTCCACCCTCGGCATGATCCTTGCGACCGAGGATCGCTCCAGCCGCAAACAGACCCGCCTCGCCGTCCTGTTCAATCGCTCAGAACAACACCAAGTCTTTACGCTTCCCTCAGCCGGCGAAGCAAACTGGCGGCAGCTTGTACCGGACGGTGCGCGAAAAGTCGGCGGCCGCGCTACCGTTGAACCACGTTCTGTCGCCTTTTTCGTGGAAAATTGATCCACGAAACACGCCAGTGCGAATCATTATCGCAATCGTCATGAATGCGCGATAAGGCTTTGCGGCTACGGCTTTTTACGAGGAATGCATGGTCATGGATATTTCGCTCTCGGAGGTCCGGGGGCTGGTCGGCACGGAAACAGGATTATCCGACTGGATCCTTGTCGATCAGGAGATGATCGATGCCTTTGCCGGAGCAACCAGCGACCACCAGTTCATTCACGTCGATCCTGTTCGCGCAGCAGCCGAAAGTCCTTTCGGCGGAACCATCGCCCACGGCTTCCTGACACTCTCTCTTTTATCGACGATGAATTACAATTGCTTGCCCAAAGTGCGCGAGCAGACGATGGGCATCAACTACGGTTTCGATAAGATCCGCTTCATGTCGCCGGTCAGGAGTGGCACTCGCATTCGCGGCCACTTCGTGCTCGCGGACGCCCGCTTTCGCGGCGCCGGCATGCTGATGACGACCTATGATGTCTCGATCGAAATCGAAAACGAAAAGAAGCCGGCACTGACCGCCCGTTGGATCACCATCATCCAGTTCGACCCGAAAGACCGGCCGGAAGACGCCTAGGTTCTTTGCGGGTCCTAGTGGCTCGCATCCTCTGCGCCTTCGGCGAGCAGTCCAAAAACATACTCCGAAAACGACCGCCAGCATTCCACCCGGAACGTATCGTCCTCGGTGCGGAAGAGCACGATCTCGGCCTTGCCGAAGATTGTCCGCGAGCAAGCGCCCACCGGGAAAATCTCCAGAGAGAGATCCTGCGGGCAGCCGGCCGACAGCGTCACCTCGGCACCCGGCCCGGAAACAATGATACCCACATTGCGGTGAGAAACATCGACCACCGAATGAAGAGTATCCGCGCCGGAAAGAAGCGACAGAAGATCCGAGCCGGCCTCGTCAATAACAAGCCACTCGTCCGGTCCCAGCCGGAGCGCCGAACGTCCTCCGGCACTGCCGGAGGTCTTGGGTGCTGTCGGCAAGGTCACCCCCAGCGCAGAAGACAGCGCGGATACGGATTCGGCCGGCGCACGCAGCGCAATGCGGGTCGCGACTGGTGCTACCGTCAGGCGCGCCGTCGCCGAACCGGCAAGGAGACCGGAGAGAGCCGGCTTGCGAATTGCGACCTCAGCCATGGATACGGCCTCCTTCCTTATCAAAGAACACCAGATCCGTCACCTCGACCGGAATGGTCCGATCCGGCATCGGCACATAGAGCGTTTCGCCCACCAGGTTGCGGCCACCTTCGACCAACGCAAAAGCAATCGAACGACCGCAATTTTCAGACCAGTAGGCCGATGTTACGTGGCCGAGCATCTTCATCGGTTTCGGCTGGTTCGGGTTGGCGACGATCTGCGCCCCCTCCTCCAGCACTAGCTTCGCATCCTTTGTCGCGAGGCCGACGAGCTGCTTGCGGCCTTCCTTGACGAGATCAGGTCGCTTCAGCCCGCGAATGCCGACAAAATCCGCTTTTTTCTTGGAGACCGCCCAGGAGAGCCCGGCGTCATCGGGCGTCACCGTGCCATCCGTATCCTGGCCGACGATGATATAGCCCTTTTCCGCGCGAAGCACATGCATGGTCTCCGTGCCGTAGACGCAGGCGCCGAGCGGCTCCGCATTGGCCCAGACCGCTTCCAGCACGGACTGCCCGTAATCGGCTGGCACATTGATTTCGAAGCCTGTTTCACCGGTGAAAGAGACGCGGAAGAGACGCGCCGGAACGCCCGCCACCTTGCACTCGGCCACACTCATGTGCGGGAAGGCCTCGTTGGAAATATCAAGCCCTTCGACCAGAGGCGCGACGATCTCACGTGCTTTCGGTCCTTGCACCGCGATAACAGCCCATTGCTCGGTGACAGAGGTCAGCCAAACCTTCAGATGCGGGAATTCCGTCTGCAGATAGTCTTCCATGTGGTTGAGAACACGCGGCGCCCCACCGGTCGTGGTCGTGACATGGAAACGGTCATCGGCGAGACGACCGACGACGCCGTCGTCATAAACGAAACCATCCTCGCGCAGCATGATGCCGTAGCGGCATTTGCCAGGTTTCAGCGTGTCCCAGGCATTGGTGTACATGAGGTTCATGAATTCGGCGGCATCCGGCCCGACGATCTCGATCTTGCCGAGCGTCGAGGCATCAAAGATGCCGGCGACCTCACGCGCCGTGCGGCACTCGCGGGCAACCGCCTGATGCATCGTTTCACCGGCACGCGGATAGAACCAGGCGCGCTTCCAGTTGCCGACATCCTCGAAGACTGCGCCCTTGGCTTCCTCCCAGCCATGCAGCGGAGTCTTGCGCGTAGGGTCAAACAGCGGCCCACGCGAATGCGCGATCAGTGCACCATAGGTCACCGGCGTATAGGGCGCGCGGAAGGTGGTGAGGCCGACCTGCGGAATATCCTTGCCGAGCGTTTCTGCGGCAATCGCCAGACCATGCATGTTGGACAGCTTGCCTTGGTCGGAGGCCATGCCGTTCGTCGTAAAGCGCTTGATGTGCTCGATCGAATGCATGCCTTCGCGTACCGCAAGGCGAATATCCTTGGCGCAGACATCATGCTGGAAGTCGATGAAGGCCTTGGCGTTCGTCTCCGGTCCGGCCCCTTCGGCAGCACCAATCATGCCGCCCGTCCAGTCGAATGCCTGTTCGACGGAAACACCGATCTTGCTGCCGGTCTTTTTGCCGACGGCCTGCGCCATCAGTTCACCGGCGGCAAGCGATTCCTCGACGGTCTGCTGCAGTCCATCCGTACCGTTGCAGGCGCCCACGGAAAGGCAGTCCTGCGCATAGGTGCCGGGCAGGAAACGCTGCGTCTCGGCATCGAAGGCAACCTTGCCCCGCGACTGTGAGAAAAGATGCACGGAGGGTGTCCATCCGGCGCAGACGAGCAGCGCGTCAACGCTGATCTTGCGCGGTGACCCGCCGCCGTTGCGCGCGACCGTCATCGAAGAAATGCGCAGTGCACCCGACGTATTGACGACCGACTGGCCGGTCAGAACATCGATGCCGAGCGCACGGGCTTCAGCGAGCACTGCAGCACCCGGCGCCTGCCTGACATCGATGATCGCGGCAATCGAAATGCCCGCTCGTTTCAGGTCGAAAGCAGCCTCGTAGGCAGAGTCATGGGCCGTATAAACGCCGACCGTCTGGCCGACGGCAGCACCATAGTGATTGAGATACATCCGCCCGGCCGAAGCGAGCATGATGCCGGGGCGATCGTTGTTCGGGAACACCATGTGCCGCTCGATGGCACCCGTCGCCAGTATCACGCGCTTGGCGCGGACCTGCCAGAGCCGTTCGCGCGGCAGATCGCGGCCGGGGCGGGCGATATGATCCGTGACGCGTTCGACAAGGCCGACGAAGTTGTGGTTGTAGTAACCGAAAGCCGTGGTGCGCGTCAGGACCTCGACATTCTCTATGGCCTTCAGCCGGGCAAGGGTCTTCTGCACCCAGGCGTAACCATCAAGCCCATCCACCTTCACGCCGGCATCGAAGCGCAACGCGCCGCCGGCTTCCGCCTGCTCGTCGCAAAGCACGACTTTCGCGCCTGCTTCCGCAGCGGCCAATGCCGCCGAAAGGCCGGCAATGCCGGCACCGACGACCAGCACGTCGCAATGGGCGTAGCGGCCGGCGTAGTGATCCGGATCATCCTCCGTCGGCGCGACACCAAGACCTGCGGCACGGCGGATCATCGGCTCGTAGACGCGCTTCCAGGCGGCCCGCGGCCACATGAAGGTCTTGTAGTAGAAACCCGCCGCGAAGAAGGGCGAAAACAGGTTATTGACCGCACCGACGTCGAAGGAAAGCGACGGCCAACGGTTTTGCGACTTCACGATCATGCCGTCGAAGACTTCCTGCACGGTTGCCCGCACATTCGGCTGCTTGCGGGCGCTGTCGCGCGCGACATCGATCAGCGCATTCGGCTCCTCGGCGCCCGCCGAAAGAATGCCGCGCGCGCGATGATATTTGAACGAACGCCCGACAAGGTGCACACCGTGGGCAATCAAGGCCGAGGCGACGGTATCGCCTTCGAGCGCCGTATAGCTCTTGCCATCGAAGGTGAAACGCGCAGTCCTCGCGGGCGTCAGCCGGCCCTTGCCGACGATACGGTTCGCGCCGCTCATTGCGCCTCTCCTTCAACAGCTTCATAGGTCTCGACCGGTGCGTGCGGCTCGGCCGCTGCGCCGATCTCAGGCTTAGGTTCGCCGGCCTTGTAGGTCATGATGAATTTGTCGCTCACGGTATCGCGTGCCGCATTGAAGAAGCGCCCGCAGCCATGCATGTGGCGCCAGCGTTCGAAAATCAGGCCTTTCGGGTTATCGCGCAGGAAGAAATATTCCTCGAACTCTTCATCCGAGATCGAAGCGATATTGGTCGGCCGGGCGATATGGGCGTCGCCGGCACCCCGGAATTCGAGTTCCGAGCGCTCTTCCTGACAGTAAGGGCAGTAGATCAGCAGCATGATTGTCCTCGTGTCAGTGCGCAACGGCGGCAGCGGCCGCCTCGTCGATCAGCCGCCCGCTGCGGAAACGCTCCAGCGTCAGTCCGGCATTGAACTTGTGCGGCTCGTCGCGGGCAATCAGATGGGCAAAGAGATTGGCCGAACCGGGTGTCGCCTTGAAGCCGCCGGTACCCCAGCCGCAATTGACGTAGAGCCCGGGAACCGGCGTCTTCGACTGGATGGCTGACCGGTCCGGCGTGTTGTCGACGATACCGCCCCACTGGCGCATCATCTTCACGCGGCGGAACATCGGGAAGAGCTCGCAGATGGCGTCAAGCGTATGCGTGATGATCTGCAGGCCGCCGGTCTGGGAGTAGGAATTATATTGGTCCGTGCCCGCACCGATGACGAGTTCTCCCTTGTCGGACTGCGAGATATAGGCATGCACCGTGTTCGACATGACGACGCAGGGGAAGATCGGCTTCAGCGGCTCGGAAACCAGAGCCTGCAGCGGGCTCGATTGCAGCGGCACGCGCACATCCGCCATCTTCATGATTGTCGTCGTGTGGCCGGCAGCAGAGACCGCGACCTTCTTTGCGCCGATGAAACCCCTGTTGGTCTCGACGCCGGTCACGCGGCCGTCCGGACCCCGGCGGATGCCGGTGACTTCGCAATTCTGGATGATGTGAACGCCACGGTCGGACGCCGCACGCGCATAGCCCCAAGCAACCGCATCGTGACGCGCGGTACCACCGCGGCGCTGCAAGGCAGCCCCGTTGATCGGGTATCGTGCCGTCGCCGAAATATCGAGCGGCGGACAATAGGCCTTGGCCTGCTCCGGCGTCAGCCATTCATTGTCGATGCCATAGAGCCGGTTGGCATGGATATGCCGCTTGAAGCTCTGCTGGTCGTGCACATTGTGCGACAGCATCATCACGCCGCGCGGCGAATACATCACATTGTAATTGAGCTCCTGCGACAGCCCTTCCCAGAGCTTCATCGAGTGCTCGTAAATGTGCATGCTCTCTTCATAGAGATAGTTGGAGCGGATGATGGTGGTGTTGCGGCCGGTATTGCCGCCTCCGAGCCAACCCTTTTCCAGGACCGCAACATTGGTGATGCCGTGTTCCTTGGCGAGGTAATAGGCTGCGCCGAGCCCGTGGCCGCCGCCACCAATGATGATGACGTCATATTCGGGTCGCGGCTCCGGCGAAGTCCACTGCTTTTCCCAGCCCCTGTGCCCGCGCAGAGCCTCCCGCGCTACGGCAAAAACCGAATATTTCCGCATCCGCCATCATCTCCTTCAGGCAAAGGCATTTTCGTCGTGGCCATACAAATCGCAAATCGAATTGCGGCACAACGGTTCTTTTGCGACGTGAAAGAGCTTTTGTTTTGACACGACGCGCAGCATATCGCTTCTATTGGCGCGATCTCCCTTCGCGGCTGCGGCATAATCCTTTTCTCACCCAACAGGGCAGGCAGAACGAGCCTGCCGCAAATGTTAGTATCCCCTTATGTGGGGTGTTAGATGTTGGGTTGGCGTAGCATATGGATCGCGGGCTTCTGCTTCGCGCTGTTAGGCGCATGGCCTGCGGCTGCCGCTGAACCTGTCGGCCAGGCGACCCTCATCAGAACCGAAGTGACGGGACAGGGCGGCCCGATTATCGTCAATGATGAGGTCCATCGTGACGAGCGTATCCGCACATCTCCATCGGGACTCGGCCAGTTCATTTTCCGCGACGGCACCAAGCTTGCCGTCGGCTGGGGCTCTTCAGTCGTCATCGATAAATATGTCTTCGACGATTCCGATTCCGTCAAACGCCTTTCCATCAAGGCGGCCAAGGGCACGTTCCGCTGGGTCAGCGGCAACTCGAAATCCTCCGCCTACCAGATCCAGACGCCTGCGGGCACCATCGGCGTACGCGGCACCGCTTTCGATTTTTATGTCGGTCCGGACGGTACCACCGCAGTGGTGCTGCTGAACGGCGCGGCTACCTTCTGCGGCCCGGGCGGCTGCCGGCAGCTACAGCAACGTTGCGATTGCGTCATTGCGAGGCCGAACGGCAATATGACGGATGCGCAACCCGTCAATACCAGCGTTCTGCAGAGACTGGGCAACCAGCGCGCCCTCCCATTCCTCTCCGGCAATCAGAGTTTAACGGGCGGCCTCGGCCTGCTCGGCGGCTGCCGGATGGCCTCGGTTGATCCTGATCGCAAAGACCGGCCTCGCCGGGAGCTCCGGCTGCGTGATCCGGATCCGCAGCCGCCTCAACAATCCCCGCGGCGGGATGACCCACCAAAGCAACTGCCAGAAAAACCGCCAGGAAAACCGCATCATGATAAGCCGCACCATGATAAGCCGCACCATGACAAGCCCCACCACGATAGGCCGAAGGGTGGCTGGCACGACAAACACGACAGGCACGGCTGGAAGGACAGGGACGACAGACACGACCACCATCACGATCATGGAAGACCGGACCGGCACGAAGGGTTCGGTCGATCGGACAGACATGATGGACCTGACAGGCCGAGCCGCACGGAAAGTGCTGACAACCGCCAGGACCGCAACCATCAGGACAGACCGAGCAGGCAGGAGACAAGCAGCGGTCAAAACCAGACTGCCGGCAGCGACCAGAGCGGGCGAAGAGATCGCGACCGTAACCACGATCGGGATCACGGCTGGGGCGGAAAAGGAAACCGGGACCGAAACGGTGGTCGGAACCACAATCGCTGACTGGCTACTCGACGGCCTGCTTTTCCGGCAGGCCGATATCCTCTCGAAAATGATCGTTTCTGGCCGATATCCGCTCATAGAATTCGGTAAGGCCGGCCATGACCTGTAAGCCGGCGAGTTTCGCCGCGCCAATCAGCTTGCGACTGTTCCTCGAACGCTCGCGCAAGGCACCCATCACCTCCTCATGGGCGAGATGCAGGACACCGAATTGCGGCGAGGCAGCAACCTTCTCGTCGCCGACCACGGCAAAGATCTGCGTCCGGTTGCTCTTTCCCTTGAGCGGAAGGGCTCCTGCCTCCAGGAGCGCCGCGCCGCTTTGCGCCCGCGCCGTGGTGTCGGAGATCAGGATATCGAAGCCGACGTCCTTGCAGCAGGATTCGATACGCGCCGCAACATTCACCGCATCGCCCACCGCCGAATAGTTGAAGCGTGTCTTCGCGCCCATATTGCCGACACAGGCGAGACCGGTATGGATGCCGATGCCTATCCTCACCTGCCGGGCGCTGCCGAAACCGAAAGCGTCTTGAGCGTTGAGTTCGTCAAGCGTCTCGCGCATGGCAAGTGCCGCCCGAAGCGCCTTTGCCGCATGATCGGAAACATCGACCGGCGCATTCCAGAAGGCCATGATGGAATCGCCGATGAATTTATCGAGGGTCCCCTCATTCCCGACGACATGGCGGCTGAGTGCATCGAGCAGCGTATTCAAAAACTGGACGACAGCAATTGGCGTCAGCTTTTCACTGATCTCGGTGAAATTCCGGACATCGACGAACATCATGGTGAGCTCGCGCTCGTCCCCGCCGAGTTTCAACGCATCGGGCGTATGCTCGATGCGATGCAGCAGCGAAGGCGAAAGGTAATGGCCGAAGGCGCGCCGCACCTCCCGTCGCTCCCTGTCGATGACGAGGATACGAAACGATGTTGCCGCAAAATGCGTGATGGAGCCGCTGAGAATGGGCGCCAGCGGATCGAAGAGCAGACCGGCATAAAGAAAAGAGAACCACGATGCGACAAGTGCCATCGCGGTGATTGCCAGGCCGCAGACAAGCGCCACTGCCGGACTGACGAAGGTCGTGATGATGACGAGCATGAAACCGAGCACGGCGATGGACAGGATCTCCAGCCCGTCGGCCCAGTCCGGCCGTGACAGGTAACGGCCTGAAAGGATCTGCTCGACCGTCTGTGCCTGCAGTGAGACACCCGGCACGTTCTCGCCGAGTGCTGTGGTGCGGATGTCCTGCAGCCCGACCGCCGATGTGCCGATGAAAATGATGCTGCCGTCAATCTGGGCAGCAACGTCAGGGGCCACACCACCGGCAGCAAGGATCTTTCCGGCCGAGACATAACGCTCTGCCCGGTTCGGCGTCACATAAAGCCAGATCTCTCCGGCAGCCGTCAGCGGAACGATGAAGTCGCCGATCTTCGCCGATGTAATGATCCCTGCTTGGTCTGGCGCGCCGGCCAACACATAGGTGGAGGCACCCTGCGCGACCCGCAGCGCTTCGATCGCAAGATTGGGATAAAACTGCTCCCCATCGCTAAGGAACAGCGGCACCGCGCGAACGACGGATGAAGGACTGCCGGGATTGAGACTGACATGACCAAGCCCTGCGGCTTTCGCCTCCAGCCCCGGCCGGAGCGGCGTCGAAGCGCCGAGATGCGGAGGTGCGGCGAGCGGGCTTTCACCGGTAAAGGCAAAGCCGGCCTTCACCGGCGGCCTGTAATTGCCTTCGTTTGAAAGCCCGAAGCCGAGAACGACGGGTTTTCCTTCGATCGATTGCGCGAATATCTCGTCATTGTCGGGCAACTGTGCCGCCAGAGACGGATCGATCCCTTCGACCTCCCGGATGACATTGCGTGGGGACATCCGGTCAGGCTCGGCAAAGATGACGTCGAAGGCGATGGCCGCCGCTCCCATGTCGGAGAGACGGTTGACCAGCATGGCCAGCCTGTCGCGCGGCCACGGCCACTGACCGAACTCCCGCAGGGAAGCCTCGTCGATATCGACCACCCGGACCGGCATTGCTTCGAAACTGCGCGGCACGATGCGCTGATACTCATCGAAGGTAACGTCGCGGATCTGCTTCAGTACGGGCGGATCGCTTGCCCGGAACATCGTAAGCGCAGCCACGATGATGAGGCCGATCAGCACACCGATCTGCTGCAATCGCGTCATGCGTTTCCGACCTCCCCTCGAGACGGCCCCGGGGCCGTCCCGCCGCAGGCAAGCTACGCTTGTTTGACGCCAATGACCATTCGTTCATGCGCACAAGCTGAAAAACAAACCGAACGGCAACCCAGCACGAAATTACTTCCAGATTTGGTCATCGCTTTTTGCCCGACCTTTGAGCGCCGGCCTTGCCGCGCCTGCGGTGAAATGTTTTTGTGTCTCAGGGATTTGATAATTCAATCATTGTCGAGGGGATGAGCCATGGCAGATCCGCAAGGAGCGACCACGGCAAGAACTGCGGAAAATTCGGCCTCTGCCGCCCGCAGAAGCGGCTATTGGCTGATCGCCGTCGTGCTGGCGATGCTGGCCGGGCTGCCGCTCGCTGTCTGGCTGGATATTAGCGACCTCTCTGAAAGCGCGCTGCGCCGGCAGGCGCGGGATATGAGTTCTCTCGTCACCAGCATACGCTCCTATTATTCGGCGAATGTCGTCGGCAGGGTCCTCGCGGCCCATCAGGCTGGCGATGTCAGCGGCACGGTCGTCTCGCATAACTACGCCAACATTCCAGGCGCCATTCCACTTCCCGCCACGCTTTCGCTGGAACTGGGCGATGTCATCAAGGAGCAGCAGGCCAACATCACCTATCGCTTCCTCTCTGACCTGCCCTTCAAGAATCGCGCGCCTCACGATCTCGACAATTTCGAAACGGCATCACTCGCATCCCTGCGCGCCAATTCCAGCCAAACACTGACTGACCTCACCCGCGTCGGATTCACCGATACGTTGCGGCTCATCACGCCTGTGATTATGGGTCAGGCTTGCGTCGCCTGCCACAACACGCATCCTGAAAGCCCGAAAAGGGATTGGAAGGTAGGAGATGTGCGCGGCATTCAGGAGGTCATCATCCGCCAGCCCTATGCAAGCAATGTTCTCGCCTTCAAATATCTGCTCTGCTATTTCTTCTTCGTCGCCATCATCGGCATCAGCTTCATTTTTCTGCAGCGCCAGCAGACGCGTGTCATCCACAGTGCCAATCGCGACCTCGAAGCGGCGAACGAATTCCTCGCCAGCGTCTCCCTGAAGATTTCCCGCTATCTGTCGCCGCAAATCTATAAGAGCATCTTCAGCGGCCAGAAGGATGTGGTTGTCCATACCGAGCGAAAACGCCTGACGATCTTCTTCTCGGACATCAAGGATTTCACCGCCACGACCGAGCGCCTGCAGCCGGAGGCGCTGACGGAAATGCTGAATGAATATCTGACCGAAATGTCTACGATTGCACTCAAGCACGGAGGCACGGTGGACAAGTTCATTGGCGATGCCATGCTGGTCTTCTTCGGTGATCCGGAAACCAAGGGGGCAGAGGAAGACGCAAAGGCTTGCCTGCGCATGGCAGTCGACATGCAGCGCCGGCTCGGCGAACTGAAGGAGAGATGGCGTCGGAACGGGACGGAAGAGCCCTTCGTCGTTCGCATGGGAATTAACAGCGGCTATTGCAACGTCGGCAATTTCGGCAGCAGCGACCGCATGGACTATACGATCATCGGTGCCGAAGCGAACCTCGCCGCACGTCTGCAATCGATCGCCCAGGGTGGAGAAATCGTCGTCAGCTACGAAACCTATGCGCTGGTGAAGGATATCGTCGATGCCCATCCTTTGCCGCCGATCACCATGAAGGGCATTCAGCGGGAGATCGTACCCTACGCCGTGGACGGGTTGATGCTCGGCGCCGATCACAAGAGCCGCGTTCTCAGCGAACATCTCGCAGGACTGGACCTGCATCTGGACACGGCTCGGCTTGAGCCGGCGGACCGCGCCCGTGTTGTCGCCGCGCTGAAGGAAGCGATTGCCGCCCTGGACGAAACGAAGCCCGAGAAGGCCCGCCCCTAGCTCCTTATAGGCACGGGCGGGATTTTTCCGCGCGAGCGCATATCCCGTCTGGACTTCATTCCGTCGATCTGATATCCCGCAACACCAATCGCAAGGCCGCGGCCGCGCGAACGTTATTTTTTTGCCCCAGGCGCTGCGCCGCCTTTCGGCATCAACCAAACCAAAGGAACGTGATTCTCGTGCAGGTACTTGTCCGCGATAACAATGTTGACCAGGCTCTCCGCGCTCTCAAGAAGAAGATGCAGCGCGAAGGCATTTTTCGCGAAATGAAGATGCGCGACTACTACGAAAAGCCGTCGCAGAAGCGTGCTCGCGAAAAGGCCGAGGCTGTTCGTCGTGTTCGCAAGCTGGCCCGCAAGCGCGCTCAGCGCGAAGGTCTGGTTGCACGCTAAGGCGGTGCCGTCGTTTTTTCGACGTTTTCAGATGCATGTGTGGCGGGGGCGATAGGTTTCGCCGCCGCCTTTTTTAATTTGCTGCTGAAGATTGCATATCCGCTTTGCCGGATATGGTGCATGGGGGAAAGCGAGCCCGAATGGCTGTCATAAACTTCTATCCGTCCCGCTCGTCGCGTTCGCAGAAATCGGCCGTATTCGCCTCGCTGGCACTTGCCGCGGCGCTCGGCCTTGCCGGTTGCGAAACGACCAACACGTCGGATGCTGTGATCCGCATCGACAAGGCGCAGGGCTCACAGGAAAACATTGCGTCGCTCACGGCCGTCATCAACGCCAATCCGCGCGATCCGGAAGGCTACAATGTTCGCGGTTCCGCCTATGGTCGCGCCGGCGAATTCCGCAAGGCGCTCGACGACTTCAACACCGCGCTGCAGATCAACCCGCGCTTCTTCCAGGCCTATGCCAACCGCGCGCTGGTGTACCGCAACATGGGTCAGCAGCCGCAGGCGATCGCCGACTACAATGCCGCCCTGCAGATCAATCCGAGCTATGACGTCGCCTATATCGGTCGCGGCAACGTCTATCGCATGGCCGGCCAGGACGATCAGGCCTTCAATGATTTCTCAAAAGCGATTCAGCTCGGCACCACCGATGGTCGCGCCTATCACAATCGCGGCCTGATCTACCAGAAGCGCAATCAGCAGGATAAGGCGATCGACGACTTCTCGAAGGCGATCTCGCTGTCGCCGAACTCGCCCGAGCCCTATAATGGCCGCGGCATTTCCTATATCGCGCTGAACGACAACGACAACGCATTCGCCGACTTCAACCACGCGATCGAGCTCAACGGCAATCTTGCCGAATCCTGGGCAAACCAGGCTCTCGTCTATGAGCGCCGTGGCGAAAAGGACAAGGCAATCCGCTCCTATCGCCACGCTGTCGGCCTCGATCCGAAATATCAGCCGGCAAGGGACGGACTTGCCCGCGTCGGCGGCACGACCGGCTAACGGACTCGAAAAGGGAGGGCGACGATGACGGCGAAACCGCATGTGATCGTCGTCGGCGCAGGCATAATTGGCGCCTCCATTGCCTGGCATCTCACACGCAAGGGTGCAACGGTCACCGTCGTCGGCGAGGAGCTTGGCGGAGTGGCAACGCCCTGTTCCTTTGCATGGATCAATGCAAGCTGGGGTAATCCCGAATTCTATTTCCACTTTCGCCGCCGCGCGATGGCCGAGTGGAAGCGGCTGGCGCGGGAACTGCCCGGCCTGCCGCTTGCGTGGTGCGGCGGTCTCTGCTGGGATATGCCCGCAGCCGATCTCGAAGCCTATGCCGACGAACACGGCCGTTGGGGCTACGGTATCAGCCGGCTGAACCGGCAGGAAAGCACGCTGATCGAACCCTGCCTTGGCGAATATCCTGATTTCGCCCTCCATGTTGCAGAAGAAGGCGCGGTGGAGCCTGTTGCTGCAGCACGTTTGCTGCTCGCGGATGCCAAAGCGCATGGCGCGACGTTCGTTCATGCCACGGTCAACGGCCTGCTCCAAAGTGCTGGACGAATCGTCGGACTTGTCACCTCGGAAGGCATGCTCGAAGCCGATCATGTCGTACTGGCCGCAGGGGCAGGCGCAGTTCCGATCGCCGCCTCGGCAGGAATAACGTTGCCGCTGTCAGCACCCGCCGGTCTGATCGTACACTCCCGTCCTGTCTCCAAACGCTTGAACGGTCTCGTCATGACACCCCGTCTGCATATGCGCCAGACGGCGGAAGGCCGCATCATTGCTGGTTCGGATTTCGGTGGCGGCGATCCGGGTGAAGATCATCGGGCAAGTGCAGCGGAACTCTTTGCACGCGTGAAAGCGACGATCTTGGACAATGCCGATCTGAAGCTCGATTTCTTCACGGTCGGTTTTCGCCCGACTCCTGCCGATGGTTTTCCCATCATCGGCAATACTGGCTTGCCGGGTCTCTATGTAACGGTGATGCATTCCGGCGTCACGCTTGCTCCGCTTGTCGGCCTGCTTGCCGCCGACGAGCTTCTGTCAGGCAAGAATGACGAAAGCCTTCTGCCCTTCCGATTGCAACGCTTCGCCGACCGGTAGCAGTCCATTAAATATTGACGATTTTGCACCTGACTATTTTAGTAGGTTGCAACCAAATGCCCCGCCCCCTAACATGACCGTGCTTTGATGGCAGGCTATTGGGCGGTACGGATGTAAGGGGCGTTTGCGAGCGATGCGGATTCTTGCTTTCGTTGGACTCTGCGAAACCGAGCTTCCCCAGCATCCCACCCCGGCAGTTCGGGGGCGACATCGATGAGGTTCGCCACACGTCTTTTTCCGAAAGCTTCGATCGGGACATATCTCATCGCCATGGCAGTGGCGATCGCCTTGCCGATCTTCGCTTTCGTTGCCCTTCTTCTCATGCAGCTGGAGGACAACCAGCGATCTACGCTCAAGCGTGAAACCGCACAGGATGCGCTCGCCCTCTCACGCACCATCGACCGCCAGCTTCAGGATATGGCAACGACATTGCGGCTGCTGTCCTCCTCGCCGGAGCTGGAAAGCGGCGACTATGAATCTTTCTACAATCGCACGGAAACCGCGCTGCGCGGCGATACGCTTTATGTGATTGCCGTCGACAGGACCGGGCAGCAATTTCTGAATACCCGTCGCGCCTTTGGCACGCCGCTCGGCAAGACGACGAACATCGCGGCTTTGGAGGCCGCGATGAAGTCCGGGCGGATCGAAGCCTCCGATGTCTTCATGGGCGCAACGAGCGGCATGTGGGTCTATAACGTCACCCTGCCGCGCGATGATGATCCCGTCTCCGCATTGATCATCACCCAGAATGCCAACGACCTTGCAAGACTCGTCACGACAGAGGGCCTTGCCTCCGGCTGGTCGGCGGCCGTCATCGATCAGGGAGGCCATGTGGTAGCGAGCCGAGGCCCTGCCAATCTGCAGCCTGGCGAACCCTTCGACCCGCGCATTCTGCCCTCGCTCGTCGCATCCAGCGGCGTTTTTGAAGACAGCGATATTCTTCCACATGCCCTGTTGGGCTATGCGCAAATTCCCGGCTGGTCCTGGAAGACGGTGGTATGGGGGCCGATCGCCACGGCACAGGCACCGATCCTCAGCACCTGGCGCTTCCTTCTGATCGGTGGCCTTGTGCTGCTGCTCGTCGCCGTGCTTGCTACCTATGCCGTTGCCCGGCAGGTCCGCTCCACGATCCGTGAAATTGCCGACATGGCGAACCGGCTTGGCGAAGGTCACATCGTTTCGCCGGTCGAAACCAGTGTCATCGAGGCCAACCAGGTGGCCATTGCACTGTCCAATGCCTCTTTCGACCGCAGTCAGAGCGAGGACCGGCTGCGCTTCGTCATGCATGAGCTGGTCCATCGCACAAAGAACCTGCTGACGCTCGTTCTCGCCATGATGCGACAGCTCTCCAAGCAGGCAGACAGCGTCGAGACATTTCGCCTGGCCGTCGCCCATCGCCTCGAAGGGCTCGTCCGCTCGATTGAGCTTCTGACAGGCGAACAGTGGTCCGGCGTCTTGCTGCATCGCGTCATCGATATTCATCTCCAGGCTTTTCCCCAGGCCCGCGAGCAGGTGGAGATCGAGGGCAAAGATTTTATCCTCAAACCCGATGCCGTGCAGAACCTCGGCCTCGCGCTGCATGAACTCGCCACCAATTCGGTAAAATACGGAGCGCTCTCCGTGCCACAGGGTCGCGTACGCTTCGAATGGCAGCCGGCAGAGGACAATATGCTGCGCTTCACCTGGACTGAAAGTGGCGGGCCGCCGGTCAAACCGCCGGCGCGCACCGGTTTCGGCACGACCGTCATCAAGGCACATGCTGCTTCCGCTTTCCGGGGCAAGGTCGATGTCGACTTCCGTCCCGAGGGTCTCGTCTGGACCCTTACAGCCCAGCGTGGGACGATGGAGCGCGACTAGCGCAGCCGGAACAATCACTGCAACCACCCGTTTCGAACAGGTCATTCAAAAGGAGAAGGACCATGTTCAAGCAAACCGTGATTGCTGCGGCAATCGTTTCGGCCGCAGCCTGGGCCAGTTCGGCCGCAGCAGCCGACTATATTTCGCTTGGTCGGCTCGTCTGCGGATCGGATGGCGGCCAGGGACTGATCGTCACATCCGAGAAGAATCTGATCTGCACCTATACGCCTGCTTCGGGCGGCCCTAAGGCAGTCTATGCCGGCAAGATCGAGAAATTCGGCATCGATATTGGCCAGACCGGCAAGAGCGTAATGATCTGGCAGGTGCTCGCAAAGACCGGCACCAATATCCCGGATTTCGCGCTCGCCGGCGAATATTACGGTATCGGCGCAGACGCCAGCCTCGGTGCCGGCGGCGGTGCCAAGGTCATTGCCGGCGGCACGAACAAGGCCTTCATGCTGCAGCCGCTCAATGTGCAGGCCCAGGAAGGTCTCAATCTCGCCGTCGGCGTCGAGAAGATGACGCTTGTACCGGGCGAAATCTGACGGTTTGCAATGATAGGAGAAAAGCCCGCGAAAGCGGGCTTTTCAGTCAGTGCGCGATTGCCTTGTTGATCTCTTCGGTCACCTTCTTGGCGTCCCCAAGCAGCATCATCGTGCCGTCCTTGTAGAACAGAGTGTTGTCGATGCCGGCGTAACCCGAGCCGAGCGAGCGTTTGACGAAGAGGCAGGTCTTGGCCTTGTCGACGTCAAGGATCGGCATCCCGTAGATCGGCGAGGTCTTGTCGTCACGCGCGGCCGGATTGGTGACGTCATTGGCACCGATGACATAGGCAACGTCAGCCTGGGCGAATTCCGAGTTGATATCCTCAAGCTCGAACACCTCGTCATAAGGCACATTGGCTTCCGCGAGCAGCACGTTCATATGGCCAGGCATACGGCCTGCGACCGGATGGATCGCGTATTTCACTTCCACGCCGTTCTTCTTGAGATTGTCGACCAGCTCGCGCAATGCATGCTGCGCCTGCGCCACCGCCATGCCATATCCCGGCACGATGATGACCTTGGAAGCGTTCGCCATCAGGTAGGCAGCGTCCTCCGCCGAGCCGAGCTTGACGGTCTTGTCCGAATTATCTGTCGCATTGCCGCCCGTCTCCCCACCAAAACCGCCCAGGATCACGGAGATGAAAGAGCGATTCATGCCCTTGCACATGATGTAGGACAGGATCGCGCCCGAAGAACCGACCAGTGCGCCGGTGATGATCAGCGCCAGATTGCCGAGCGTGAAGCCGATGCCGGCAGCAGCCCAGCCCGAGTAAGAGTTGAGCATGGAAACGACAACCGGCATGTCGGCGCCACCGATCGGCACGATGAGCAGCACGCCGAGAGCCAGCGACAAGGCGACGACGGCCCAGAAATCGAAATGGCTTTCCGTTGCCGCCAGCCCGACGATGAAGAGCACGATCAGGGCAAGCAGAGCGATGTTGATCACATGACGGAAGGGTAGCAGGATCGGTTTGCCGGACATGCGCCCGTCGAGTTTCAGGAAGGCGATGATCGAGCCGGTGAAGGTCAGCGCACCAATCGCCACGCCGATCGCCATTTCGATACGGGCTTCAGTGTGGATCTGGCCAATCTCGCCAATGCCGAAAGAGCCCGGCGTATAGAGGGCTGATGCGGCGACAAGAACCGCCGCGAGGCCTACCAGCGAGTGGAAACCGGCAACAAGCTGCGGCATCGAGGTCATCGCAATGGTGCGGGCGATATAGGCACCAGCGCTGCCACCGATGGCAAGGCCGAGAATGATGAGCACGAAACCGCCGAAATTCGGCGTCGCCAGCGCCAGCGTCGTGAGGATGGCGATCCCCATGCCGATCATGCCGTAGAGATTGCCCTTGCGGCTGGTGGCAGGATGCGAGAGCCCGCGAAGCGCCAGAATGAACAGGACGCCGGAGACAAGATAGAGGAAGGCTGCGATATTGGTCATTCGTGCGGCCTCACTTGTCCTTCTTGCGGTACATCGCCAGCATGCGCTGCGTGACGAGGAAGCCGCCGAAGATATTCACCGAGACAAGAACGAGCGCCACGAAACCGAAGCCGGTGGCAAGCCCGCTGCTCGAGATGCCGACGGCAAGCAGAGCCCCGACGACGATGACCGAGGAAATCGCGTTGGTAACGGCCATCAGCGGCGTATGCAGCGCGGGCGTGACCGACCAGACGACATAGTAGCCGACGAAGATCGACAATACGAAGATCGCGAACTGGAAGACGAAGGGATCGATCGCGCCGCCAGTGGCAGCGCTCGCCGCTTCCGGCGCCTGGGCAGCAGCGGTGATGACCGCGGTAACGGCCTGGTCGAGCTGCTCCAGAGCCTTGTCCATTGCTTCACTGGCCATCAGTTATCCCCCTTCTTGGCGCCGCCGAATGCCGGATGCACGACATCCCCCGCATAGGTCAGCATCGTCGCCTTGATGAGCTCGTCCTCGAGGTTGAGCACAACCGATTTCGTTTCCTTGTTCACCATCGTCTCCAGGAAAGTGACGAGGTTCTTGGCGTAGAGCGCTGAGGCGCTGGCCGCCACACGGCCCGCCATGTTCGGAAAGCCGATCACTTTCACACCTTCGACATCGGCGATCTGGCCTGTAACCACCCCTTCAATATTGCCGCCACGCTCGACCGCGAGATCGACGGCAACTGCACCGGGCTTCATCGAAGCGAGCATCGCGCGCGAAACGAGCCGCGGCGCCGGACGGCCGGGAATGAGAGCCGTGGTAATGACAATGTCCTGCTTGGCGATGTGTTCGGCCACAAGTGCCGCCTGCCTGGCCTGATAGTCGGCCGACATTTCCTTGGCATAGCCGCCAGCCGTTTCCGCCGCCTTGAACTCGTCATCCTCGACGGCGATGAACTTCGCGCCAAGAGATGCAACCTGTTCCTTTGCAGCGGGGCGAACGTCGGTTGCCGAAACGGCGGCACCGAGACGGCGCGCCGTCGCAATCGCCTGGAGGCCTGCAACGCCTGCACCCATCACGAAAACCTTGGCGGCAGGAATAGTGCCCGCTGCCGTCATCATCATCGGCATCGCCCGGTCGTAAACGGCGGCTGCCTCGATAACCGCTTGATAACCTGCAAGATTTGCCTGCGATGACAGCACGTCCATCGACTGCGCACGCGTGATGCGCGGCATCAGCTCCATGGCGAAGGTGGAAAGACCTGCCCGCGCCATCGCGGCGACCGCCTCGTCATTGCCATAGGGATCCATGATGGCAATGACGACCGCGCCGGTCTTATAGCCGGCGATCTCGCTTTCGCTCGGCCGGCGAACCTTGAGGATTACATCGGCGGACGCTGCATCCGCAAACGTGCCGATTGCGGCACCGACGGCCTCGAATTCACTGTCCGGAATGCGCGAAAGCGCCCCGGCGCCCGCTTCGACGATGACATCGAAGCCGAGCGCCTTTATCTTTTTCACGGTTTCGACGGACGCCGCAACGCGAGTCTCATCGCCCGTGATTTCCTTGGCTACGAAAACGATATTGGCCAACTGCCCCCTCCTCCGGGTCAGCTGGGCCGTGGCAGGCTGCTTGCCTGCACGGGCCAAGCATCTACATCACAAAATTCGGAAGACCGGACCTTCCCGCGGGCCGCGTTTAGCGGAGCAGGAAGATGCCGGCGACGAGGATGATGAGGAAGACGAGGATGCCGCCGAGGAAACCGGCACCGCCGAAGAAACCGGCAGTCATGGCAAGCATCAGGGCGATCAGAAACATCGTGCCGTATTTCGTGCCGGCAATGAACATGTCGTACGTCTTTTCATGTTCCTTGTAGTCCATCGGCGCGCCGGTCTCGACCGGTCCGGTATGATGTTCGGCCATGAATATCGTCTCCCTGAAATGCCTTAGCGCTGCCTGATTCCCCCGCGTCAGCGAGGCAAATCCCTCTCCGCAGGGATTACACAATGACGGGCGAAAGCGCAATGCATGAGAATGCCGCAGGAACGCCTTCGCCGGGGGCGGAAAAGGCGCTCCCTCGAGGAATCAAAGCGGCAAGTCAGTTCCAAGCTGGCCTTCCGGTACGAAGCGCGCGGTCGGGACGATAGTGAGCGAAGGCAGCGTGTTTTCCGGGCCGCGCGCGAACATCATCCGCTGCTCGCTGGCGCTGGAAATGAAGAACGGATAACGCGTGAGAAGCTTGCGGCCGACCTCGATGACATTGGTCGCCATCAGCGTCATATCGATCCCGTAATTCTTGGCCCTCTGCCCCGGCACGACGGTGTCGGCGTAAAAGACACGCTTGTAGAAGGCCGCATGCGGGGGACGAACGAACTGCAGTACCCGGTGCGCACGGAAATGCGCCGCGGCGACAATGCTCGGTCGCAGCGTCAGGTATGGGATCCAGGTCAGATCGGCCGTCAGCTCCGGATCGGCAGCAAAACGCGCCGGATCGATCAGGCTGAGACCGGCATCCAGCAACGCGTCGATCGCTTCTGGAAAGGCGCCGGCCGACTGACTGACGCGATGCTCAGGCGTCACATGGTGGATGCGGATCGTGCTGACCAGCTCGCCGTAATAATAGAGCCCGAAAACATAGGCATGGCTGTCGAAATCGGTGTCGTCGAGCAGTCCTTTCGGTGCCAGGGCAAGCGTGTCGTGCGCCTTGTAGGCCTTGTAACGCAGCCTCTCGACATCCTCCATGTCCTCGGTGCTTTCGACGCGGCGATATTCGACATTATCAAGAATTTCGAGAACCTTCTTCGAAAAGTCACTCGTACTCAAAGGGACAGACGCCATGATGGACCCCGTTGTTAACGGGTCATTAATCATACCTCGCTCGATAAAGCGCAAGATTTGAAGAAAATTTTGGACGTATTTGAATTATTAAGGTTAACGGCCGCGACTATGCCCGCGGTCACACCGACAGGTAGCGGCGGATCAGGCGACCTTGGTGCGGCGACGCGGTGCCGTGCGGCGGTTGAGAGCCTGGGAGAGGATGCCGATTTCCTTCGAGGGGACCGGCGGGGAGAAGACGTAGCCCTGAATGAGATCCGTGCTGCGGTGCTTGTTGAGAAGCGCCAGCTGCTCCGGCGTTTCGACACCCTCGACAACGATCTTGAGACCGAGCTCGCGGGCAAGGTGGACCGTGCCGCGCAACAGTTTCAGGCGACGCGTATCTTCGACGATGTTACGCACGAAGGAGCGATCGATCTTGACGATGTCGAGCGGCAGCGTGTCGAGATAGCTGAGGCTGGAGAAGCCGGTACCGAAATCGTCGATGGCGATGGTGATGTCGCGGCTGCGCAGTTCAGCGAGGATCGCGCGCACCACCGCCGGCTCGTCGATCAGGCTGCTTTCGGTAATTTCCAGATGCAGGCGTGATGCCTCCAGACCGGAATGCGCCAACGCGTCCGAAACAACCGACAGGATGTCCGCGTCGCGCAGGTCGCGTGCTGAAAGATTGACCGAAACGGAAATATGATCCGGCCAGCTCATGCATTCTTCGCAGGCCTTGAAGAGCACGAAGCGCGTAATCTGCGAGATGATGCCCATCTCTTCGGCGAGGCGGATGAAGACGTCGGGCGGAATGGAGCCCTTTTCCGGATGTACCCAGCGAGCGAGTGCTTCAGCGCATTCGATGCGCAGGCCATCAGCCCTGAACATCGGCTGGAAGACGAGGTGTAGCGAATTTGCGGCCACCGCCTCACGCAGGTCCGCCTTGAGCTTCTGCTGCTCGATATAGCGGCCATCCATTTCGCGCTCGAAACCGGTAATGCCCCCCTTGAAGCGCGACTTGCTTTCGAACAGCGCAAGGTCGGCTTTGACGCTCCATTCGTCCATGGCGAAGGCGTCGCTCTCGAGGACGGCGTACCCGGCACTGAGCGAGACGAGGAAGGTTACCTCGTCAACTTCATATTGCCCCTGGATCGTCGCATGCAGCTTGCGGATGTCGGCGTCCAGTATCTGTCGGTCACGCGCATGCGGGAAGAAGAGGATGAATTGGTCGCCCATCAGGCGGCCGATGATGGCGCTGCCGGCCATCTCCTTGACGCGCATGGCGATGGCGCAGAGCAGATGGTCGCCGGTTACGTGACCCCGCATGTCGTTGACATGCTTGAACTCGTCGATATCGAGGATCATGAAGCCGACAGGACCGCGCTTCTTCGAATGTCTCGCCAGATAGTCCTGCACAAGATGACCGAAATGCTCGCGGTTCGGCAGGCCGGTCAGAGCGTCGAAGCGCACCATGTGCAGGATCTTCTGCTCGGCCTTCACACGGCTCGAAACGTCTTCGAAGATCAATACCGCGCCGCCATCTGCTCGTCGGCTTGCCGAGAATTCCAGCGACAATCCCTCGGGGAAATGGATGAGCGTACGCGAAAGGCTGCCCTCGGCCACCTGTGTCAGTTGCCGCAGGATCAGCTCCGGCTGCGAAGCGTCCATGAAGCTGTACCGCGCGCCATAGCGTAACACAGCGCCGAGATCGCGATCCTTCAGTCGGTCGGGCGCGCCAATTTTCAACAGTTCGCAGGCCTTGCGATTGATGACCTGGATCCGGTTCTCTTCATCGACCATGACGAGGCCATGCGGCATATTATTCAGCGCCGTATCAAAGCGCTCGGCGATCGAGGCAATCTCGCGGCGTGCGATCACGTTCTCATAGAGGAACTCACGCACGCCGGTGGCCATGGCCCGCGTCGTCAGCCAGAACGGAATGAGGAAGACCGAAAGGATGCCGCGGTAGAAATCGAGCGTCATCACGCTGCAGATGATCATCGGCAGGCAGCAGGAGAAGGTCTGCAGGTCGACCGCCATGCGTGAGCCATAGTTGCGGCCGACGACCGAAACCATCGTCGCCATGGTCACAGCAATGCAGGCGAGCTCGGCAAAGGAATCACGCGTGAAAAAGATGGCATACCCGCTGCCTATGCCGAGAAGCGTGGTGATGCCGGCTGCGCCGACCACGAGAATCTTCTCCCAGCGCTCGATCTCGGCAAAGGAGAGCTTCTCCTTGTCTACCTTGTCGAAGAGGCGGAAAATCGCCATGCGGGCGCAGAACACCACAATGACGGCAACAGCCAGGAATATATAGACGGGAGACTCGGTCTTGGCGGCGACAGCCAGGAAAGTGGCGGAGTGTACGATGACGCCAGCCAGAAGCGTCATGCGATTCCCGGACAGGGAATTCACAAACGACAGATACACATCCTTAGGGACCCTATTCGGGTTATGTGGCTTCATCCATACTTTCCCTGTGCGCGGGAAATGTAAACCGAACCCTTTAAAAATTGATTTCAAACGGTTCAAACATTTGGTCAATTTTTCTAAAACCATAGGATGAACTACTCATCCACGGCGCGATATTGCAGCTTTACGGCGAGGATTTTGAAAAATATATCCAAGCCTGAGTTGCCGGAATTTTCATCGGCATCACCAGCGCTGGCCGCATAAGACTATACTCCAAGGCGGGCCATTTATCCTTCCAATTTCAAAAACCCTGGTTTACACCGATTGAAGGGGAGAACTGCCGAAAACGGCAAGATAATAAGGGGAGGCGAATGTCGGTATTCCTGGCCGTCAGCCGGCTGATCGACTCGATCAGTGAATTCTTTGGAAAACTATCAGAATACATGGTGCTTCTCTGCTGCCTGATCAGCGCCGGCAATGCGATTGTACGCTATGCATTCAACTATAGCTCGAACGGTTGGCTCGAGATCCAGTGGTATCTCTTCGCCTTCGTCGTGGTACTCGGTGCCTCGCATGCGCTGCGCAACAACGAGCATGTCCGCGTCGATTTGATCTATGGGTCGGTTTCCGAAAAAGGGAAGATCTGGATCGACATCGTTGGTCTCATCCTCTTCCTCATTCCCGTCTGCATCTTCCTCACCTGGGTCTCGTGGCCCTTCTTTGCGCTTTCCTACCGGCAGGGGGAAATATCGGGCAACGCTGGCGGACTGATCCGCTGGCCCGTCAAGCTTGTTCTTGTCGCCGGTTTCGCGCTGCTCTCCCTTCAGGGCGTTTCGGAGCTGATCAAGCGGATCGCAGCCGTTACCGGCCATATCAGCATCGATACGAAATACGAAAAGCCGCTGCAGTAACGCGCGCCCGGAGGAACAGATTTGTTTGATTTCGGCATCATTCCGCCGGCCATGTTCCTGGGCATGGTCATTTTCATGCTCTACGGCTTTCCGGTCGCCTTTTCGCTGGCCGCCGTCGGCCTGTTTTTCGGCATCATCGGCATCGTCACCGGCCATTTCGACGAGGCCCTGCTGCAGGCCCTGCCGCTGCGCTTCTTCGGCATCGTCTCCAACGATCTCTTGCTTGCCATTCCCTTTTTCACCTTCATGGGCGCGGTGCTGGAGCGTTGTGGGCTGGCCGAAGATCTGCTTGAAGGTACCGGCAAGCTCTTCGGTGGCGTCCCCGGTGGCCTGGCCTATGCTGTCATCCTTGTCGGCGCCGTGCTTGGCGCTATCACCGGCACGGTTGCCGCCTCGGTCATCACCATGGGCGTGATTTCGCTGCCGATCATGCTGCGCTACGGCTACAACCCGCGCCTTGCCACCGGCGTCATCGCCGCCTCCGGCACGATCACCCAGGTGATCCCGCCCTCGCTGGTCCTTGTCGTTCTCGCCGACCAGCTCGGCAAATCGGTTGGCGACATGTATCGCGGCGCGATCGGCCCCTCGATCCTGCAGGTGGCGATCTTCGTCCTCTTCATTCTCGTGCTGTCGATCGTTCGACCGAAATCGATGCCGCCGCTGCCAAAGGAGGTGCGTGGCGATTTCAACTGGGCGCTGCTCATGAAGGTCCTGATGGGCATGGTGCCTTCGATCGTGCTGATCTTCCTGGTTCTCGGCACGATCTTCATGGGCCTTGCGACGCCAACGGAGGCCGGCGCGCTCGGCGTCGTCGGCGCCATGGCGCTCGCGGCCATGAACCGGCGCCTCACCTGGCCGCTGATCCGCGAGGCGATGACATCGACCACGCACATCACCTCCATGGTGGTGATGATCCTGATCGGCTCCACCTGTTTCAGCCTGGTCTTCCAAGGCATGGATGGTTCGCGCTGGATCGAGCACATGCTATCGGGCATCCCAGGCGGCCCGGTCGGCTTCCTGATCTTTGTCAACATCTTCATCTTCGTGCTCGCCTTCTTCCTCGATTTCTTCGAGATCGCCTTCATCGTCATCCCGATGCTCGCCCCCGTCGCCTCCAATCTCGGCATCGACCTGATCTGGTTCGGCGTGCTGATCTGCGTCAACATGCAGACGAGCTTCATGCACCCGCCTTTCGGCTTCGCGCTCTTCTATCTGCGTTCGATCGCCGGTCGCGAGGTCAAGACCTCGGATATCTACATGGGCGCGCTCCCTTGGGTCGGCATGCAGCTGATCCTGGTGGCGATCGTGATCTTCTGGCCGCAATCGGTGACCTACTGGCTGGACCACGGCCCGAAGGTCGACCCGAACTCGATCAAGATTGAAGTCCCGGGCTTCGGCGGCCAGCTCGGCCTGCCGCCATTGGGAGCACCAGGCGGCGGCGGTTCCCCGCAGATTCCGGGTCTGACCTTGCCGGCCTTGCCGAGCGCGCCCCCGCCTCCCCCCGCACAATAAGGAAAACAAAAGCCCCGGATCTTCATCCGGGGCTATCTTTTTGATATCGCTGAAAAAAGAAAGTCTCTTAGATTTTACCGGCCCGTTGCTGGATCATCATGAACGTATCGAACGTGTATTCCGAGAGCTGCATCCAGAGATAGGCATCCCGCTTGAAGGCGGTCTGATCATCGTAGATCTTCTTGAAATACTGGTTCGTGCCTGAGATTTCACTGTAGATGCCGGTCGCGGCCTGGAAGCAGGCTTCCATGATCTCCTGGCTAAACGGACGCAAGGTCGCGCCTTCGGCAACAAGCTGCTTCAGCGCGCCCGGGTTCTTCGTGTCGTATTTTGCCAGCATATTGGTGTTGGCGAAGGCGCAAGCGTCTGTGAGCGCTGCCTGATAGTGCTTTGGCAGGTTGCTCCATTTATCGAGATTGAAGAAGGCATGCACCGTCGGGCCGCCTTCCCACCAGCCCGGATAGTAGTAGTACTTCGCCACCTTGTGGAAGCCGAGCTTCAGGTCGTCATAGGGGCCGACGAATTCCGCTGCATCGATCGTTCCCTTTTCCAGCGCCGGGTAGATGTCGCCGCCGGCGATCTGCTGCGGGATGACGCCAACCTTCTCCATGACGCGACCGGCGAGACCGGCAATACGCATCTTCACGCCCTTGAGGTCGTCGAGCGTATTGATTTCCTTGCGGAACCAGCCACCCATCTGCGCGCCGGTATTGCCGGCCGGCAGGGCATACATTCCCTGCGTGGCATAAAACTCGTTCATCAGGGTGGTGCCGTTGCCCTCGTAGAACCAGGCATTGGTCAGGCGGCTGTTCAGCCCGAACGGGATAGCCGTTCCGATAGCGTAGGTCGGGTCCTTGCCGACAAAATAATAGGAGGTGGTGTGAGCTGCCTCGACGGTACCGGCCGCCACCGCATCAACGGCCTGAAGGCCGGGCACGATTTCACCGGCTGCGAAGGGCTGGATCGTAAAGTTACCGTCGGTGGCAGCGGCAACATGCTTGGCGATATCGTCGGCGCCGCCGTAGATCGTGTCCAGGCTCTTCGGAAACGACGAGGTCATGCGCCAGGCTATCTTCGGGTTTTCCTGCGCAATTGCAGGGGCTGCCAAAGCTGTTGCGGCAACGGCACCGGCGCTCGCTGTTCCGGCCTTTTTCATAAATGAACGACGATCCATCAAAAACCTCCCGTATAGATGGCACTGCGTGGTCAATCCTCACCCCTACCCGCAGTAATGGCAAAGCTAAGCATGGCGGAAGAAGCGTTTCAAGCTTTAGTCTATTAGTCTTTGGGATCACGACGCTTCTGTGGCGCAAGCCACACATCCATCGAAATCAGCGGCTTAGCTACATCCTGCCGGCCGCTTGCGCGATGAAGCGACCGGGCTTGCCTTCAGGGCAAACGGTCAATGATGATCGTCATCCTCATCGTCATGCTCATGTTTCAGCCAGGTGCAGAGTTCGGCCGGAAGCAGTTTTTCGTAGGCATCGTCGCTGCCGACAAATTTTCCGAGGTCCCGGACGCTGACGAAGCCGACATTCGGGAAATGCTCGGCGGCGTTGCGCAGGAATTCGAACTTCTCATCGCCGATACCGACCATCACGTAGTAGATCTGCGATTCAGCCCGTTCGGCCTTCTGCAGCAATTCCCAGGCAGCGTCCCGGTCGGCATTTTCCCCGTCCGTCAGGAAATAGTTGATTGCCGGCGTGCCTGATCGCGTTTCTTCACCGAAGGCATCACGCCGCATGCCGAAGATCATGCCCAGCAGGCCGCCTGCCCATTCTTCTTCCATCAGACCATAGGTCATCAGATTCGACCGGATGACTGGACCGTAGTCCGTGCCGCCCCACAGGATCGACTCCAGTTCTTTGTTGGCGACGATTTCACGCTGAACGTAACCGTCGTAATTCTTGGCCGTGGCCGGCGTCAGAGACGCCATGTTCTGCCTGTTGGAAAACACCCAGGTATCGATACGCCCGTCATCGTCGAAATACAGAGCAACGGGAAGAATGCGCTCCAGCGCGGCCTGCACAGCGCCGGATTTGAAAAGCTCGCTCATGGAGCCAGAGACGTCGATGTTGATGCCGACCTGCGCCGGTATGCGCTCGTGAATGCCCTGCTTCTGCAAAACGAAACCGACACGGCGAACCTCTTCCTCCGGTTTCTGCAATTTGAATGTCGTCACGGCCTGTTCCTCTCCAGTTTGAATTTGCCAAGTATCCGGGTGTGAAGATTGCGAAGCGGCGTGCGTGTGCTTGCCAGCTCCGCCGATTGAGCTGTCAGCGCCGCGGAGTAGGCAGCATGCCAGGCCGGCAGGTCTTCCTGCAGCAATCCCTCCGCTGCGCGGGCGAGCGCGTCGATTTCCTGCGAGACCGCTGCAACGGTCCAGATGCTCATCTCGACGGTCGCTTTCGTCGCTGAAAGGCTTGATGTCCGCGTTTCCAGGGCTTCAGACTGCGAGGCATAATGAGCCTGCCGCTCGCGCTCGGGCAGTTGAAGGCTGCCGATGTGATGGACGAGGAATCGACCGGCAAGAATATGCGCAGCAAGATTGTTCGCGAGCGTCTTATAGGCCTTGCCGACAGCGCGCACCTGATTGGCAACGGCAACGATGTCGGGCGCAAGCGCATCGAGCTCCGCCACCGATTTTCGCACCTCCGGATAGAGGCGCGAAAAGAGGCCTGCCGGGTCACGGGGCGCCGCGAGAGCTTTGACAGTGTCGAGAAAACCGCCACGGACCGCAAATACCCTGTCAGGATCGAGTTCCGTCAGGCGCTGCAGCAGCTCGGCGGAAAGCTGCCGCCCCCGCGCCAAGACGTCACTGCTGACGATCTTGAGTTCGCCGTCCGCCAGCCTGCCATGCTCGGTCTGCAGAAAAGCACCGAAACGAACCACGTCATCGAAATAATGATCGTCGAGATTGATGCTGTCGACGATCCGCAACGCCGCTTTCGCAGCCGCCTCCGTTACGCTCGCATCCATGTCCTGAAGCTCAGCCACGCTGCAGGAGATGCGGCGCCTGATCTCTCCCGCGGCAAGAACCCGAGGGCGGTCGCCCTTGGGTGTCGGGGCTCGGGGCGCACCGAACAGCACTTTCGGCTGCCGGCTCCCGCCCTTCTGATCGGCAACAGGCTCGGGCGCGGCGCTTTCCGGAAAAAGCACCCTGGGTGATCCGCCCGGCTTTTTCGCCGGCGGTTCATCTGCCTTGCCGCTGGTCAAGCAGAGCCTCCGCTCAGCCGAGATAGGCCTGGATGACGTCGCCGAGACCCGCGTTCGATCCCGCGCCGACGGCATAGAATTTCCAGGATCCATCCGCCTGCTTCAGGAAGGATGCGACCTGGATCGTCGTCTTGCCGGCAAATTCCGCCGTCAGCTGATAGCGGCAAAGTTCGTCGTCCATCGCATCACAGACTTCGATATAGGCGTTCTTGACCTTGCCGAAATCCTGCTTCTTGCGCGCGGCGTCATGGATCGTTGCCCAGACGGCGAGTTCGGAGATTTCGCGCGGCAACTTCGCCAGCACGATCTTGAACTCCTCGCGAAAACCCTCGTCGTGATGGCCCCCGCCATGATGGTCTTCGTCACCATCATCGTCATCAGGCTCCGGCTTCGTGAGAGCGCCGCGTCCGGTGCGGTCGTCGCGCTCGTGCCACATCGAGCCGTCATCCGTCTGGAAGGATCCATCTGCATTCTTGGAAAGCGAGCCTTCGGGATTGCTGGAGCTGCGCACGAAGGCGTAGCACAGCGCATGCGACCCATCATTATAGAGCCGTGCCCTGTTGGAATCGCCGCCGGGATGAACCAGCGCGAAACAATGCACGTCGAGATCGAAGGCCGGGCCGGAACCTTCCGGCGGATCCCAGACCAGTCCGGAATGAACGAGCTGGATCTCCTTCTGGATCTGGAACGACTGACCTTTGTTGAGATTGAAGGTTGCCATGCGCTTGTCTTTCTCCTGAGATCTCAGATCGGGCGGGCAGTCACGATCTGGCGTGCTTGTTCAAGCTTGGTGCGGGCAGCGGCATAGCGCTCCTTGTTGCGTTCGCCTTCGGCGACGACCTTGTCGGCGATTGCTCGCAGTCGCTGCGCGGTCCCGAGCACGAGATCGGCATCGGCAAGCCGGGTTTCACCGGCCGCCTTGACGGCATTGACCGAAACATCTTCGAGCACTTGCGAGCCGTATTGCTGCAACGAAGCGCGCAATTCGCGCCGCATGGCATTGATCTGCTGAATCGACTGCATCTGGAAAAGCGCGTGCAGCCTGATGAGGATCGACTTGATATCGTTGAACTCGGCATTGGCGGAAGTGACGGTATCCGCAAGGGTCGCCAGGGCCGCACCCCGCGCAATGCCGATCGAGTCGAGATCCGTCGGCGCCTTGGCATAAGCCGTTTCGAGAACGAGCACACGGTTCTGGAAGATGTCGAGCTTCTGCGAGAAGTCGCGGGCTTCCTGAACCTTCAGCGGATCCCCGGAGACGGCCTCCTGCTTCAGCCGTTCGAGCTCCCGCATTGCCTCTGCGAGGATATGTCGGCCCGCCTCGACAAAAACGCCGAGTGACACGATGGTATCGCGATAGCCTTCTGCCAGCGTGCTCATGCGCGACACTTCGAGGATAAGCTTGCCGCTCTCCTCGTCGATCTGTGCTTCCATCGGCTTGATGAGATCGCCGAGCGACTTGGCCTTGCTCTGCAGCATGCCGCGCACTTCGTCCGTCACCGTCTTCAGCCGTTTGGCAGGATCACCGAGGCCGATCGCCATCAGCAGGCGTTCGAAGAAGCCGCCCTTCAACTTCTCCCGGATGCTTGCTTCGAGCTCCTTCAGATCCGCATCTTTCACACCTTCCCTGATCGTTCGGAAGAGTTCGAAAAGCACGGGCGACTGGGCGTTGGTAATCTGCGAGAGGATCGTATCAAGCTTGGCGCCGAAGCTGCCGATCGCCTCCTGGCCGAAAGTGATCAGCGTATGCGGCTCTGCAGTTGCCAACCGATAACGTTCTGCCAGATCACTGACATCGCCTCCCTTTTCCGGCGGAAGAACGACCGTGACGATAGCGGGCGGGCCACCCGCCGCGACCGAGGGCATCAGGTCAGTTTTCGTCTCGAGTGCCGTCGTCTTCGGTTCCGACATGGCGTCAGTCCTCTTAGTCCCCTTGCCGATACGACCCAAGAGGTCGCGCGAAAGTTACGAACACAGGTTGCATAAATCGGCTGGAATGTAATTCAAGGGATGACACTCGGCAACACGATCTCTCAGAATATCGGATGCGTTCGCAGACATTCCAACAATCGTCGCACCTGAAACTTGAAGAAACCAGAAAACTTTATATTCAATTACTTAGCCAGATCCGAACAAGCGTTGGACATTCCAGCCGCCGCAATTTGGCCACCGCCTGCATCCAAACGTTGACTTGCTGGCCATTCTGGCCGCAGAAACGTCCATTATAATTTCTCCGGGGCGAAAATGACGAAACCGATCGTTGCGATTCCTGCCGATATCCGCAGTCTAGATGGCGCGACGTGGCATGCCGCCCAGCATCAGTATCTGCGCGCAGCGCTGAATGCTGCCGGTGTGATGGCCTTCATCATCCCGGCCTTCGAGGAAGGTTATGATACGGACGCAATTCTGGATCGTGTCGACGGCGTACTGGTTTCCGGCTCGGCCAGCAATGTGCATCCCTCGCTCTACGGCATCGAAGCCGCCGAGGCCGATGGCCCCTTTGACCCGGCCCGGGACGCAACGAGCCTGCCGCTGATCCGCCGCGCAATCGACCGCGCCATCCCGCTTCTGGCGATCTGCCGCGGCATTCAGGAACTTAATGTTGCGCTGGGTGGCTCGCTCGCCAGCGAAATTCAGGAACAGCCCGGTATATGGGATCATCGCAAGCCCGATGTGACTGACCGCGACGGCATGTATGCGATCCGCCAGAGTGTCTTCGTCAAGGAGGGTTCCTGCATCGCTGGCATCATTGGCGCCGGCGAAATCCGCGTGAACTCATTGCATCGCCAGGCTATTGCCAAGACCGCGCCTCGTCTGCAGGTCGAAGCCACGGCAGAGGACGGGACCATAGAAGCAGTCTCCGTCATCGACGCCAAGGCCTTCGCCGTCGGTGTGCAATGGCACCCGGAATACTGGGCCGAAACCGACAAACCGTCCAACAGGATCTTCACGGCATTCGGCGACGCTGTCAGAGATTATGGGGCCGGCAAGCTGCCGTCACGGCCGGCGCAGGCAATCGCCTGAAACGAAAAGGCCGCCGGATCTTTCCGACGGCCTTTCTTCTTCCAGTCTATAGGCTCAGCGACCGCCTTCGATCTTGCGGTGACGCTGGTTGGTACCATTGACGCCATAGGGATATTGCCCCGGCGTCGGCGCACTGATCTCGTTGAGCCTGGTCGTCTCTTCAGCCGAAAGCACCAATTCCGCAGCGCCGAGATTGTCGGCGAGCTGTTCTGATGTGCGGGCACCGAGAATGACCGAGGTCACGGCCGGACGCGCCGCGACCCACGAAAGCGCAACCTGTGCCATGCTGACACCCCGGGTCTTGGCGATCTCCTCGACCGCCACGATAATATCCCAGGTCCGTTCCTGGGCATTGCGGGCCGCATAGGCCTCGCCGCCGCGATTGGGATTTTCGCCGAGGCGCGTCGCACCCGTTGGCATCTCGTCGCGCCGGTACTTGCCGGTCAGCCAGCCGCCACCAAGCGGCGACCAGGGCAAAAGGCCCATGCCGGCATCCTGGCAAGCATCAACGATCTCGAGTTCGATGTCGCGCATCAGCAGGTTATATTGCGGCTGCAGGGTCACCGGGCGCGTGTAACCCTGCGCCTTGGCGATTTCAGAAGCCTTGGCAATGTGCCAGCCAACGTAGTTGGAGAAACCGTAATAGCCGATCTTGCCGGCACGGACGGCATCGTCGAGGAAGCGAAGGGTTTCCTCGATCGGTGTCAGCGCATCCCACGCATGCATCTGGTAGAGATCGATGTGCTCGACACCGAGACGGCGCAGCGAGTCGTTCAGCGCCTGATTGAGGTGGCGACGTGAAAGGCCGATATCGTTCGGCCCGTCGCCCATCGGGAAGCGGCCCTTGGTGGCGATGACAGCCTGCCGTGCCTGTGTGGGGCGGGCCTTGAGCCAGCGGCCGATGATCTCCTCCGATGCACCCGCGCTGTAGACGTCTGCCGTGTCGATGAAATTGCCGCCCCAGGCGAAGTAATCGTCGAGGATCTTGAAGGAAGCTGCCTCATCGGACTCCTTCCCGAACGTCATGGTACCCAGGCAATATGCGGTGACGATGGCCCCGCTGGGACCGAGCTTGCGATAATCCATTTCTGCCTCCTTCAGAAGTGCCGGCTGCCGGCGGCAAAATGCGCCGGGCGGAGCAGACGCTCCCCGATCAAATCGCTATGTGTGTGCTTGAGACGGCGAGATGCCGCCGATGATAATCGCGGTCGCTGGGAATGACGCGGCCGGGGCTAACCATAGCCAATCCTTCCCCGCTGACCAAGTAGGAAACTGGAAAAAGACCAAGGGCAAAATAGGAATAAGCGAAAACACTCCCTTCGCCTTCACGAAAGGAGTGCGTAGAGGCCTATTGCTTGACCGGCGTTTCGGCGACCGGCGTCACCGGCTTGCCTTGCTCGAACCAGGAAATAAGGTTTTCCGCCACCAGATCCGCCATGGCATTGCGCGTTGGGATGGATGCCGAGCCGATATGCGGCACCAGCACCGTGTTCGGCGCAGAAAGCAGACCGGCCGGCACATTCGGCTCGTCATAGAAGACGTCAAGACCGGCGCCACCGATCGTGCCTGCATTCAGCGCCGCGATCAGATCATCCTCATTCACCGTCCAGCCGCGGCCGACATTGACGACGATGCCGTCAGGTCCAAGCGCGGAAAGAATGTCTGCATTGACCGTCTTATGCGTCTGCGGTGTCTTCGGCACGATCGCGACCAGCGTATCGACAGCTTCCGCAAGCCCCTTCAGCGTCGGGTGATAATCATAGGGCGCATCGGCATGACGCGAGCGCGTGTGGTAGCTGATCTTTACCTTGAAGGGTTCCAGCCGCTTTGCGATCTCAAGGCCGATGCGGCCCAGGCCATAGAGCCCGACATGCCGGCCTTTCAACGAATAGCGCGTCAGCGGATAGGCAGAGCCCGGCTTCCAGTTGCCGTCCCGCAACCAGGCTTCAGCCTTCGGCAGTTCGCGTATGGTGTTAAGCAGAAGCGCAATTGCCGTGTCTGCCACCTCATCATTGAGCACGTCGGGCGTATTGGTGACGATGATGCCCTTCGAACCTGCGAGCTTCGCATCGATACCGTCATACCCCACGCCGAAGCTGGCGACGATCTCAATGTTCGGCAGTTGCTCGAACCATACCGCCGGGAAGGCGCCACTGAGTGCCACGCCGCGGATGCGTTGCGCCGTCCCGGCATCAAGTTTCAGCGTCTCGTCACGCTCGACGCTGATCACCTCGAAGCTATCCTTCAGCTGGGCGAGAACGCGATCATGTATCTTCCCGGGAACGAGAACGGCAATACGGGACATGGCTTTTCCTCTTGGCTTCGGCGGTCAGGAACGCGGCCGATAAGGGCTGGTGGACTGGCGGATACGCATTTCCGGCTTGATGAGATGGATGCCGTCAGGTTCATGGCTGCCGGCAAGTCGATCAAGTAGGGCGCGAGCCGCAAGACGTCCAACCTCTGTCTGGCCGTTCCAGACAGTGGTCAGTGCAGGTGTCGCGATCGAGGCCTCTTCCAGATCGTCATACCCGGTGACCGAAATATCGCTGCCGGGCACGAGACCGGCGCGGGCGATACCGTTCATCAGTCCGATCGCGACCAGATCGTTCCAGCAGACCGCGGCTGTTGGCTTTTGCGGCAGGGACAGGAAATGCACCGCGGCCTCGAAACCGCCCTGCTTCGAGCGCGGGCCGGGAATGCGCAGGTTCGGGTCTACCTCGATACCGGCCTTGCGCAGCGCATTGACGTAGCCTTGGTAGCGGTCACGCCCGGTCGAGGTCTGGTCCGTGCCGCCGATCATGGCGATCGTTCGGTGGCCAAGACCGATCAGGTGGTTTGTGGCAAGCGAGATGCCATAGCTGTCGTCGCCGCGGTAAGTCGGCACATCCTGGCTGTCCATCGAACGCGCAACCAGGATCGCCGGCATGCCGTTCTCTTCTGCGAGTTGGATATCCTCAGGCGGCGTGCCGATAGCCGGCGACATGATGACCCCGTCGCCACCGAGCTGCAGCAGGGTTTCGATGAAGGTGCGCTGCTTCTCGACGGAATCGTAGTGATTGGAGAGAATGAAAGTGTGGCGGCTGCGGTCGAGTTCGCTTTCGATCGCCTTCAGGATTTCCCCATAGAACGGGTTCATGATGTCGTGGACGACAACGCCGATAATGCCGGAGCGCGACGTACGCAGGCTCGCGGCACGGCGATTGTAAATGTAACCGAGCGCGCGCGCCTGTTCCTTGATCTTCTCCCGCGTATTGCCGGCTACAAGGGGACTGTCACGTAAGGCCAGGGAAACGGTCGCTGTTGAAATGCCGAGCGTTTCAGCGATCGTCGAAAGCTTGATCTTCTGCGCCACGTCTCCTCCTCCAGGCAACGCGTGAAGCCGATAAGAGACTGCCGCAGTGCAGCGACAGCCTTAAAAAGTTTAATTAAAAGATTTAAGCGGCGCAGGCAATTCGCCTTTTGAGGAAATTTTCAATCTTCCTCATCTTCGTCGACATGTATGGCTTCCGCCTGCAGATTGGCATCGATCGCCTTCAGCAGTCGCACCAGATTGCGGATCTCCTTTTCGGAGAAATCGAGCGTCGCAAGCTTGTCGCAGGAGGAGGCGGCAAGCTCGATCGCCTGCACGCTGCCGCGGCCGAGTTCGGTGAGATAGACCTTCGTGAGCCGGGCATCCTCGGCATCGGGCTTGCGCTCGAGGAAGCCTTGGGCCTCCATGCGGCCGATGGTGCGCGTCATGGTCGGTGCCTTCACGCCAAGCTTCTGGGCAAGCCCGCCGGCGGTCATCCCGTCGCTTTCCGCAAGGGAAAGGATCACGCCGTCTTGGCCGGCATAGAGACCGCTTTCGAGCAGGTTGCGCGACAGAACCGTGCGCATGGAGCGGGCAGCCTGCGTCAAGGCCGGCGAAAGATCGACGATCGTGTATTCGGTCTGATCCTTCTTTTTCTTGTGCTTCTTGCCGTCCTTATGCTTCTTGCCCATTGCCATCCCTTTGATCTTTAAGCACTGCCCAGGCTGCGCTATGACATTGCCCATCATCTCGTCATAAACAAGAGGCAACGCCCGTGTTGGTTCCGTCGTTCCGTTTCAAGGACAATGATCCGGCGCTCGCTCCTGAGGCCCGCCACCGCTGGATCGCGGTCCTGCCGCTCGGCGCCCATGAACAGCACGGCCCGCATCTGCCCTTCGAAACCGACACATTGATCGCGCAGGGTATCGTCAACCGGCTGAAACCCGCCCTGCCGGCCGGCCTGCCTGTTACCGTACTCCCTGTCGAATCGGTCGGCTACTCCTTAGAGCACATGGATGTTGAAGGAACGAAGACGCTCGCTTTCGATACAGCCGTCAAACGCTGGCTAAAGATCGCGGAGGAGCTTTCAACGATCGGAATCCAGAAGTTCGTGATGCTGAACGCCCATGGCGGCAACTCGCCACTCATGACCATCGTGGCTACGGAAGCGCGGGTGCGCTTCAACATGCTGGCGGTCGCGACCAGCTGGACCCGCTTCGGCGTCCCGGAGGATGTGATTTCTCTCGGCGAAAAGGCAATCGACATCCACGGCGGCGATGTTGAAACATCGGTCATGCTGGCTCTCTATCCCGATAAAGTGGACATGGGCAAGGCGGCGGTCTTCCCATCCCGTCAGACGGAGTTTACCAAACGCTTCAAACATCTGCGTGCCTACGGCCCGCATGCCTTCGGCTGGAAAATGTCCGATCTTAATCCGCAGGGCGTGGCCGGCAATGCCGCAAAGGCGACCGCAGCCAAGGGCGAGGCTCTGATTGCCCATGCCGTCAGCGGGCTCGTGGAACTGCTGCAGGATGTCGATGCCTTCGACGCGCAGACGCTGCGCTGACCGTCCTACTTTCCCATCGGGCAATGTGATCTTATAACATACAAAACCCTTTGAACTGCCGCTTCCAAGCGCCTATATGAAACCGACCAATTCCGGCCCCGACGTTGCCCTCGGGGTCAAGGCCCTATTCCTAGAGGTTCTCATGACCGACGCGATCCAGACACAGCAGAAGCCCATTCCCGTTACCGTGCTCACCGGCTATCTCGGCGCGGGCAAGACGACGCTGCTCAACCGCATCCTTTCCGAAAATCACGGGAAGAAATATGCGGTCATCGTCAACGAATTCGGCGAGATCGGCATCGACAACGACCTGATCGTCGAATCCGACGAAGAAATCTACGAAATGAACAATGGCTGTGTGTGCTGCACGGTCCGCGGCGACCTGATCCGTGTCGTCGAAGGCCTGATGCGCCGTCCCGGCCGCTTTGACGGCATCATCGTCGAAACCACTGGCCTTGCCGACCCGGTGCCGGTTGCCCAGACCTTCTTCATGGATGACGATGTCCGCGCCAAAACCGAGCTCGACGCTGTTGTTGCCCTCGTCGATGCCAAGCATCTGCCGCTGCGCCTGAAGGACAGCCGTGAAGCCGAAGACCAGATCGCCTTCGCCGACGTCGTCATCATCAACAAGACCGATCTCGTGACGCCGGAGGAACTGGCGCTGATCGAGGATATCGTGCGCGCCATCAACCCCGCCGCCCGCGTCTACAAGACGAGCCGCTCCGGCGTCGATCTCGCCCGCGTCCTGGACCAGGGTGCCTTCAATCTCGAGCGCGCACTGGAAAACGATCCGCACTTCCTCGAGCACGGTCATGACGATCATGTCTGCGGCCCGGATTGCGATCACCATGATCATGACCATCATCATCATCACGATCATGACCATGACCATGACCATGACCACCATCACCATGGCCAGATGTCGGCCATCCACGACGTGACGGTGCAGTCTGTTTCGCTGCGCGGCGGCGAGATGAACCCCGAGCGTTTCTTCCCCTGGATCCAGAAGATCACCCAGACGCAGGGTCCGAACATCCTTCGTCTCAAGGGCATCATCGCTTTCAAGGACGACGCCGAGCGTTATGTCGTCCAGGGCGTACACATGATCATCGAAGGCGACCATCAGCGTCCCTGGAAGGATGGTGAAAAGCACGAGACCCGTCTCGTCTTCATTGGCCGCGATCTCGATCGCGCAAAGCTCGAAGAATCCTTCAAGGCCTGCGAGGCTGCCGCCTGATGCCAACAGTTGCACCGCTTGATCTCGACGGCCACGTTCTGGCCGTCGAATTTTTAGGTGATGTCCCTTTCTTTGCGAATGCCAGCGGTACCTTTCACCGGCTCGAAGGCAGCGACAAGGTCATCGAAGCCCATCAGGGCATGCTGACGGCGATCCGCGATCCCTACAGCGAAAGCCTGATTTCGGGCGGCGAGGACGGCAAGGTGCTGCGCATCGATGCCGGCGGCAATGTCAGCGAGATCGCCTCGGCGCCGCGCAAATGGATTTTGCAGCTCGCGGCTGGCCCGCAGGGTGCGGTGGCCTATTCCTACGGCAAGAGTACGCTCGTACGTCTCGCCGACGGCATGACCAAGGAATTCCCCGAAGAGCGCACAGTCGAAGGCATCGCCTTCGCGCCGAAGGGCATGCGCATTGCAGCCGCCCGCTATAACGGCGTCTCGCTGCACTGGGTGGGCACAAACGCCAAGCCTGTCGATCTCGAATGGAAGGGCGCCCATACCGGCGTAACCTTCTCGCCAGACGGCAACTTCCTCGTCACGTCCATGCAGGAAAATGCGCTGCACGGCTGGAAGCTCGACGTCAAGTCCGGCACCGAAGCCCGTCATATGCGCATGACAGGCTATCCGGCCAAGGTGAAGTCACTGTCCTGGTCCGCCAAGGGCAAGTGGCTCGCCTCCTCCGGAGCGCCGGCCGCCATCGTCTGGCCTTTCCAGGGCAAGGACGGCCCCATGGGCAAGGCGCCGCTGGAGCTCGGCACCCGGGCCAACATCATGGCGACCTCGGTAAAATTCCATCCGGCCGAGGATATCCTCGCCATCGGTTTCATCGACGGCATGATCCTCGCCGTCCGTCTCGCTGACAGCAAGGAAGCACTGCTGCGTCGCCCCGGCAAGGGCGCCATCACCGACATGAGCTGGAGCAAGAACGGCAAGTTGCTTGCCTTCGCCTCCGAAGCCGGTGATTGCGGCGTAGTGGATATCGCGGCGGACTGATTGCCGTGGTGGTCGAAGTCGCGGCTCTGAATGCGGGACATGCTTATCAGGCGGCCATGGTGCGGCGCATCGCACTATGGCACGCATTGCCGCACCTTCCGGATTTGCATACGCCTGTGGAAGACGAAGCTTTCTGGCGAACGAATTTGCTGATGAAATGCACAGTCCTCGGCGCCTTTATCGATGATCGGATTGCTGGCGTTATCGCCTACGGAAATGGCTGGATCGAGCAGCTCTATGTTCTGCCCGATGTTCAGGGCATCGGAATTGGCACAAGGCTTCTTTCGCTGGCAGTAAGGGATATGGACGACATCCGCCTCTGGACCTTCCAGCAAAATCGCCGGGCTCGCGCCTTCTACGAAGCACGTGGTTTTTCATCCGTCGAGGAAACCGATGGCAGCGGCAACGAGGAAGGAGAGCCTGACATGCTCTACCATTGGCATCGCCTGCCGGAACCAGTGTATAGTGCTGATAGCCTCCGCAACTGACACTTGGCTGCGCACCGATTGCAGGAACAAGGATCCGAGAATGCAAGCTTCGAACAACGCCGCCGCCAAAGAGTTGGGCGCATTCGCGTCGGTCTGGTCGGCAATCCGTGCCGAAGCAGTCGATCTCGCCGCGCGCGAACCTACGCTGCGGACTTTACTTGAAACGCAGATCATCGGTGCAGAAAGCGACGCTGACATCATCGCCAGCGTGATCTCCGCACGCCTTGCAGTGGCGAAGGTCGATGCTGAAGATCTCTTCGGCCTGTTTCACGGCATCTTGCTGGACCACACCGATGTCCGCGCCGCCATCGAAGCCGATCTTCTGGCTGTGCGCGAACGCGACCCGGCCTGCACCACCTATCTGCACGCGCTTCTGAACCTCAAGGGCTTCCACGCCCTGCAGACACACCGCATCGCCCATGCGCTTTGGATCAATGGCCGCCTCGAGATCGCCAGCTGGCTTTCCAACCTTGCTTCACTGGTCTTCGGTCCCGATATCCATCCGGCCGCAAGGATCGGTTCCTCGATCATGCTCGACCACGGCTCGGGCATTGTGATTGGTGAAACAGCTGTCATCGAGGACGAGGTCTCGATCCTTCAGAATGTCACGCTCGGCGGCACGGGCAAGGAAACGGGAGACCGCCATCCGAAGATCCGGCATGGCGTCATGATCGGCGCTGGTGCAAAAATCCTCGGCAATATCGAGATCGGTGCCTTCAGCAAGATCGCGGCCGGCAGTGTCGTGTTGAAGCCGGTGCCGGCCCATTGCACGGTCGCAGGCGTTCCGGCGGTCGTCGTGCGCATCCATCGCAATGATGAGATCCCGGCTGAGACCATGGACCAGAACATCTGACACGCCGACCGAGTTTAAGCAGCCTGCTGGCTTTCGCCTGACACTTCGACCCGATTGCGGCCCTCGCGCTTCGAGCGATAGAGCGCCTCATCCGCCATTTGCGTCAGTCGCTCGAAATCCACGGTGTTTTCGCAGCGCGTCGCAACACCAATGCTGAGCGTCGGAAAGATCGCAAGATCCGGCAGTTGCATCACCGCTGCCGCGAAGGAAAGACGGATGCGATTGGCAATTGCGACTGCCTCGTCCCGATCGACATTCCGCAGCACTGCCAGGAACTCATCCCCACCCTGTCGCGCAAGCAGATCGGCTGACCGCAGGATGGCCTTCGACACGTTCGCGAAAAGCCGCAAGACCTCGTCACCGGCGGCGTGACCGTGCCGGTCGTTCAACTGCTTGAAATTATCGACATCGATGATGAGCAATGAGACCGGCTCACTGGCAAGCGACGGCACATGCTGGGCAAGGCCGCTGCGGTTGAGCGTCCCGGTCAGCGGATCGTGATGAGCAAGCTCGATGAGCTGATTACGGCTTCGCTCGGCCGCCATCAGCACCATGGCCATACTGCGCAGCA